>JAEIGA010000010.1_pt1 | contig 241032 bp, 302 predicted proteins | sample 9270691 | NCBI WGS metagenome assembly JAEIGA01 (sample SAMN17057246, study PRJNA624740) | gut metagenome | biome: biome; isolation source: fecal sample | host: Bos grunniens | place: China: Xizang | collected 2019 | reverse complement strand
CTTAATTCTGAAAAAGCAGAACGAATGTCATATGTCATCATAATTGTACTATGCAATAACTCAAATGGAATTTTTAATAATTGATTTATTCTAGATTGAGTGTCTGCTATTTTATGGCAAGATAAATCTTGACCATCTATTTCTAACAAAAGATTATTTCCTAACTCTGAATCTTTTCTAGTACGTGTTACTTTTATTGTACCTTGATCTGAATCAATATGCACTACTACTTTACAATTTTTTCCAACTTTAGCATTTATAACTTCATCTGCTAATACTTCATTGGTTAAAGTATTTCCAGTTAAACACCAATAAAGTGCCGAAATTAATGTACTTTTTCCTGCTCCATTAGTCGAAGAAGGTTCATCCATATTTATGCCTTCAATACTAAAAAGCCCTGGTTTAATTTCCAGGACTACTTTAGTTTGAATACTTCTGAAATTTTCGATTTCGATTTTAGAAATATTAAATTTGCTCATTAGTATCCTCTACTTCAGTGTCTTTATTACTAGAAGTAAGAGTATCTAAATTTTTTACTAATTTTTCTTCCAATTTAATATTAGCTCCTGCAAATAAAGTTCTGAAAGTAAAATCTCTTTCTAAACAAGTCTTAATAATATTAAGAAGGGTTGTTTTACCAGATTTGGCTTCTCCTTCTACGGTAATAGTTAAATTACGAGCAACTATTTCATTTTGTGTGTTTAACTCATTTTCGCTCATTTTTAATTCTCCTTTTAATTTATAACTCATTATTATCAACTTGTTCGTATAATTCATACGCATTACTGCAAAGCATGTCAAAAGTCAAAGGACGTTTTTCTGGATTTTCTTTAAAACGCTTATATTCTTCAATACAATCTAATTCCATAGCAGTCATAAATAATGAATTAAATAATGTTAATGCTTGTTGTGCTTTTTCTTCAGTATCAAAAACAGCCCAAGAAACAGATTTGTTTTTGAATTTATTACGAGAATGTTCTGCATCAACGGTTACTATATTCCATCCATATTGAGGCTTTAATTCTTTATATATTTCATCTGTTGATTTGCCTTCAAAAGATTTCTTTTTCCAATTTACGCGTATACAACATACACTATCTGGTTTTTTTAAGACATCTCTTTCTTTTGGTACATTTGGTAAACCATTATAATAATAGTTAGTTTCACCCAATTTTATAAAATTATTTTCTATTTTTATCTTAGATTTTAAAAATTTTTCTCTTGCTTTTTCTACCTTTGCTAAAATTTTTTTATCTTTACTTAAAAATTCTGAATTTGAACTTATTGCATACATAAAATTCATTGCTGCCTACCTTTTTTATAATCTTCCACTAAGTCTTTAAATCCACAACATGATTTTCCAACATAACTGAGGTTTAAAAAGTAATTAGCCATACACTGTAATTTAGAAGTACAATTCTTGCAAATTTTATCACGAAAAATTTCTAATTCTTCAATATTTTTTGAAAATTCTTCTATTTCGTCATACTCTTTAAATGAAAAACTATTATTTTCAAAAGTTTGTAGTCCATATTTACCATTTGGTAAAATAAATATATTTTTAACATTATAATTATCTATTTGTAATATTTTATCTAACTGTAATTTATTTTGAAATGCGAATTTCATTTTATTTGAATTTTTTAAAAATTCTTTAATTTTATTTTCACAAAAAGTATACTCCTCAGTAGATTTTATATATGGTATTATTTCAAATGATTTTACTTTCATATTATTTACATGATTAATCATTTGTATAATATCATCATTACAATAAACATCAAATGTTTTCAAATTAATAATTTTATCACTAGCAACAGCAGCTTGAATATTACTCATTACTGTTTTATTTGGATTTAGAAAGTTATAAAGAACATTTATAACTTCACAATTGTTTATTAAAGACTTATTTACTTTAAAGAAAGAAGTAAAAACCTGTATTTTTTTACAGTAGATTTTACAAAGATTATAAAGCATTTCAAAATAAAAATCAGATAATAATGATATTTCACCACCTGCGAGATTGATTTGTATAATATCAAATTTTGTGCTTATCTCAGAAAGCTTATTATCTAATGTCACCAAATCTAAAGTATTTTTATCATCTTTAATAGAATGATATAAGCAATACGAATAATTTATATCGTATCTATATAAAGGTAATATATGTACTCGTATTGCTTTTTTCATCTATTTGTCTTTAAAATTAATTTGTATTACAGTTGGTTTATGATCTTCTGTTTCAAGCATTTCTACAGAAGCTACTACCAATTCTTCATTTTCGTTATATACTTCTATGCCATTTTGATCATATATTTTATTTCCAGATATATAATTTTTAGATTCATCATAAGCTGTCAAAGATTCAACTTTTACTAACTTAGTATCGGCTGGAATAACTACTTGAGCATCAGATATATTTATAATTGTTATTTTTAACTTTTTGTCTTTTTCATTACTAAAAACACCAGATGATACAAAAATGTCATCTGAAAATACTTTATCTTTAAAAAACAATATTTCTTCTTTTCTAGTAGAAAACTTTATTTGTGTATTAAACATATTTTTTGAAAAAGCATTTAATACCAAATCTTCTGCACAAGCTAAATATTTAATATTATCTTCAATTACTACTTTAAACATAACATTTTCCTTAAATTACAGTTTCTTCAATAAGTTGCTTATCACATAATGCACATTTATTAGAATCCAAATAAGTTGCATAAGATAGAGGATGTCCACATTCGTTTAATTGCATTTCAATCTCATTGTCTGTGGTTAATTCTGCTTTTTTATCTTTATTTCTAATAGTTATTTGCATATGTCTATCATCATTAAAATTTCTATATAAAGTATCGGCTCTATATTGAATATTAAACAACTTAGTCCACATATGTTCTGATTCATCTTGTTTGAATTTTGTCAAAAACTTTAGAAATTTATCACGAGTAGTTAAAAAACCAGGCAATCTTTCATTCATTTCTTCTTTTGTACAATCTCCTAGTCCACACTGTTTAAAAAAGAAAGCGGTATGAAATTCTTCCATCATTTGTTTAAATGACAATTCACCAGATAAATATTTATCTATACAATCATCTGATAAAATTGTAGTTGTATTAAATTTAATTTCTGGATATAATTTATGTAAATTTTTCATATGATACTTCCAATTATCTTCCATTTTTTTAGTATGAAATCTTCCTAATGTATCATAAGAAGTTAATATCCATAAACCCTCTTTTTGTTTAAAATATTCTAAACTTTTATATAAATCTTCTTGATTACCTATTGTTAATGTTGCATATATCCAAACTTCACGTATATATTTGTTTTCCAATAACCATGCTGTTTTTTCCATTAACTTAAAAAATAATTCTTTTATTTCAGGAGTATTTAATTGGCCTTGAAAGAATTCTCCACCTAAATATGAAATAACATCATATTCATCATATATAGATAAATCAGATATTTTATCTAAAATTAATTGTAATGATTTTACTTTTACATGATTTGGAGTGAGAAGATTGTTTTTTCCTAAATAGCAAAACTTACACTTAGAGTTACATTCTTCCCATATTTCAAATTGTAACTGTTTCTTCATAATGACTCCTTATACATAAGCATCTTCATCTAGATTTTCTAAATCACATAATAAACATTTATCACAATCTGTATAACATTTATATAAAGTGCTATGCCCACAATTAGGATTAATTATTTCTTTACCATCAGATAGAGCAGGTTGATATAAATAGCTATCATCTTTTCTATCTCTTAAACCAGTATATTTAAACTTACATGAATTTTTTGTAGAATGTAAAAAAGATAAATACGTACTATAATTACTTTCTTTTAAATAATTCAAAAATCTTAAAAAATCTGGTCTATTAAAATTAAAATCTGTTAAATTCAAACCAGTATGAATAGGATGTGGATACAAAAAAGTCAATACATTTCCTGGAATGTATTTGTTTTCAAACTCAGATACTGTAAATTTATTGTCTTTCCATAAATTTATCAAATATTGAGTAAGAATCATTTGTACACCAACACAATAGTCATATCTATTATGAAAGTCATTGATATTTTTAAGCACTAATTGCTTGTCTTCTTCATTTTTAAAACGATATTTTAAATCAAAAGAAAAATTAACGTCTACATATTGTATACCAACACTATTTACTATTTTATCAATAACTTTATACAGAAATTCTGGATTATAAAGACCATTTGTAACAGTAGAATACTTACAACTTGGATTTTTAGATACTTTTAAAACCTTTTCAATTATTACATCTATCAATTCAAGAAAAGACTCTTGTAAATCTTTATCTGTAATAAAATATAATTCTCCTCCTAATAAGGAAATACCAAATGAAAATTGATTTTCCCAATCTATTAGTGTAATATTTTTCTTAATTCTATCTAACCAGAGTAATTGTTCTTCTTTTGAATAAGGTCTTCTTTCTTCTCTTAAACAAAAAGCACAATTATTACAGCAGTTTGGCCATACTCCATATTGTACCATGCTATGATTTTTAAATTTATTTCCTAAAATCATTCAAATTCTCCAAAACTTTCAAGAATTTCTTGTGCTAAGTCTGCCATTTTAATATCCGAATCTATAAAGCCTAATTCATTGGAATTTTTTTGTCCTGGGGTTAAGTAATAATTTTCTTTATTTCTTCTATTAAATAGTTTTTTACGCTCCCCATCATAAATATAATCCAATTCACTGCAATGTAAGTCTCGTATTAAAAATGTAGAAGGATTAATTACTCTATCTTGTATGACCGTTTTTAATAAAAATTTACTAAAACTCTCTTTAGTTGGAAAAAAGTCAGGAATAGCTTTATACATTCCTTGTTTGTCATAGAAAAATCCAGATTGAGGTTCATTATAATCTATGAAAGTATGATATTTTTCACAAAAAGCTTTGATGTCAAACTCATTATTTAATACAGCATCAATAAAAAACTGAGTCATGATTGTTTGAGTATGTATTTTTAATTCTGGATAAGATTCATGTAAAAATAACATGTTGTCTTCCCACAATTTTTTACGTTTTTCAGTATAAAATCTATATTTTATGTCATATGATGTACAAAGCATCACTTTATCTAATATATTTTTATCACGTAAATAATCTAAAAAAGGAATCAAGGTATTTTGTATATCAAAAATCAAACAACTTGTTATAAAAACTCTTTTTAAAGTATTATTTTTGAGTTTTTGTTCACACCAATCAAAAAGCTGATAAAATAACATTCTAACTTCTTGATTATCGAGTTGATCATCAAAAAATTCACCACCGATAAAACCAATATCTGCTATTTTATCATTTTTTCTTAAATCTAAGTCTGTCAAAATATATTTTAATGATGAAATTTTATCAATATCTTTTTGTTTAAAGTTTGTACAAAATTTACATCCGTTTTTACAGTCTTTCCAGATTTCATATTGTAAAAAATCATCATTTTCCATTAAAAAACTCCTTTAAATCACATACAAAACATGTATTTTCAGTAGAATATCTTCTAAAGTTAATAGAATGCCCACAACTTCCATGTTCACAGCTACAAAATTCATAATTATCATTTTTATAAACAAATAATAACTTATCTTGATTTAAATCAAAATTTTTAATATAGTTTTCAATATAATTTTTATCTAAATCTTGTATTTTTTGTAAAGTTTTAAATATTTTTTCTTTAGGAGCTGATAAATTATAATCATAAATGATATATGGTAATAAATTAATTTCTATATCATATTTTTGTCTAAAATGCATAAAATCAAATTTATCATTTAATATATACTCACAAGCTTTATCTGTTAAAATCATATTTACTACGATATTAACATTTGGAAATAACCATTTTAACTTTTCAAGGTTACTTAACATAAGCAATTCATCATCTTTTGTTTTAAATCTACCTTCAAAATCATATGATGTTGTAAATTTTAGCCTATGTAATAATGAGTTTTCATTTAATAATGTTAAAACACGATATAGACTAGATAAATCTTTGTATAATAGATTGGTATTTAAATATAAATATTCGATGTCATCATTTAACATCTTATTTATTATATCTTCAAAAAATGTATAGAGTATATTAAAATCAGTAGGTTTATCAAAAATTTCACCACCTACTACTAAAATATGACTTCCTTTAAGGAAATTATCAGAATTTATAAAATCAATAGTTTTGTTTAAAATTTGTTCTCGTTGTTTAAGACTAAACAAACGAGGCAATTCTCTTTGAAAACAAAATTTGCAATTATTATTACAGTTATCCCATAATAAAAATTCATAAATGGGTTTGCATGACATTAATTACTCCTTTTAGAAAAATATCAAAATGCTCTGCTTGATATATATTCATATTTATATTGACATACAACATTATATACATTAGAATTTAACATTTGAGTAAGATATGTTAATAAATCTTCCGTTGTATTTGCTGTCACTAAAGGAGGATGTGGGTCATCTGTTGGATGAGTAACTGTACTTTCCATTACATATGCTAAATAGTTAGTATTTGGACTAAATTGACTAGAAAATATTGCCATTCTACTAGAAGCATAATTAATTAAGTTTATTAAAAGTTCATAAAATTGATGATTCGGTACTATTGTATCGCTTGTATTAAATTTACTAGTAAAATCTTGGCGAACTTGAGCTGCTGTATATTTTTTGATAGTTTTTCCTTGAATAGTATATCTATATATAGGAGTATATTGACAACCTCTAAAGTTTTTGCCATTTTTACCCCAAGTATGACTTTGATTTACTGTAATTGAATATCCTGCTTTAAAACATAATGGAATTGAATCAAATCTACTATCTAGATTTTGACAATTATTTAACATATAATTCAAAACTGGTGTTGTTATATCAGAATATTTTACATTATATAAAGGCATTTTTAGATATCCATATATGCAATAAACATTGAACTAGATGACGAACTTGATGAACAAGAACTTGAAGAAGAACTTGAACTTGATGAACAACTATTTGTAATTACTGTATTTATATATTTTACTTTTACTTTTTGATTTAATGAATTCATTAAATTATTAATACAAGCTTGCATTTCAGTACCATTAAAATTCAATTCATTAAAATTACCAAAATTTACTGCATTATATGATAAATTACTAGTAGCATTATAAAAAATTAATTGTTTACCAATATTAAAAGATGAATTTACAACAACTAATCTTCGAGTAATAAAAGTTGCTATATTATTATATAAATTCATCATACCTTTCATTGAAATAGGTTTATTAGATTGAGTTTTTACACCACGAGATGTTAAAAATTCATTTAATTGATTTTTGATAGTAGATGAACTTACAGTAACGCCAAGAGCATCATCTACTTTTACATTAACATAAGCATTTTGTCCTTTTGGTGAGACAGTATCTTTAATTAAAGTAAAGGTTGTTTGATTTTTTAAAGAATAATGCACATCTGATGTAAATTTATCAGCATTGGCACAAGCCTTTACTATTTTATCTGTAACATAGTTAATAACATCAGAATATGTTATTACATTATTCGCAATTATCGGCATTATCTAAACCCTCTAAAAACATATTTAACATTGTATTACCTATAAAATAATCTTTCAATGAATTATAAACTAATTCTCTTGCACAACTTATATATCCACAATCAGCTAAATTTACATCATCACAAGTTGCTGCAATTCTAGAAAGTGTCATGAAATCTAAAGAAACAAAAATATTATAGTATACATCTGGCAATTTTATAATAGTATCTTTACCATTAGCAATCGGTTTTCCACATGATTTAATCATTGAATAGAAATAAAAACTAAATTTTTTAACAAATTCTTTTAATTCATCTTTTATTTCTAATTTAACATCTAAATATTCAACTAAAGACTTAAAATATACATTTCTATCTTCAAAGAAAGATTCTTCTAATGTATTGCTTTTAATCAAATTAAGAATATTTAATATCATTAAGCTATCATTTATTGTATTTTGATTTAATACAAACTTAAATGCAGTTATTAGTTGCTTAGTATTTAATTCTCTAAGTGATAATTTAATATATAATTCTTCTTTATTTTCAACTGCTTTGTTCTCAATCGCAAAAATATTACCTAATGTTGAAATCAAACATTCATCTGAAATTGTAGATAATATAGAAATTTCTATATCTTCTTCGTTTTGAATGTATTTTACATCAACATTGTCATTCAAGTATTTTATTAATTCATTTTTCATTAAATTACCACCTTTTAAAATTTTGGAAAACCATCCATGTATTTTTCATAAAATTTGCTATTATTATCAAGTGAAGTATTATCAAATTCTGTTTTATATTTTTCTAATGCTTCTAAGTAATAATAATAACACGAATCTCTATACTTAAATGCTTTAACAGCAAGCAAGTTTAAATCTAAAATAGAAGAATCTTTCCAAGATATGATATCTTCTATTGATTCATGACCATATTTTTCTGCAAAATCTTTTAAGCGTGCTCGTAAGAAAGAAAAAGCCTGACTCTTAAAAATTTCAAAATCATTTATTTTTTTATACTCTATTGGAGTATCTGGTAATTCAGATCTTAAATAATTTTTACCATCATAACCTTTTACAATATCTTCATTCGTAGCATATATAGTTTGTAAATACCAATTAGAATTAGCTGGATTATTGATATAACGTTTTGCTGTTTCTAAACTAGGTACCCATTTTATATCGCCGGTTGGAGTACGAACATAAAACTTTGTAGCAGTTTGTATATTTCCCTCTATTTTCATGAATTTCCTTCTTTTTTAATATATTTACTAGAACTTTTATTTAAAGAACTCTATCTTTATTAAAGTTCTAAACCTCATGCGAAATGATTTAAAACAAAGAAGGTTATTATCTTATTCAATAAATGAATGGGATGATGTTAATTTAGAATATAGTGTTGATTTTAAAAGAATAAATCAACAAGTAATTAAATTTTTTAAAACTGAATCGAAATTAGTATATCCAGCAAAAAGTATTTTTGTGGCCATTGTTTATGCCAAAGTATTAGAAGAATTATTTAATGTACCTTTTTATGAATCATTAGACGATGAAGAATTGTTGCCAGATGATAATTATTTTAAAGAATATACATATTCTAAATATAAAAAAGGATATGATTACATATTACTAAAAATAGGCAATATCTGGAAATATCCTTCTATAGAAAAAACAATAACTTACTGTAAAAAAGAATTTTTAGTGGATTTATAAATGGAATTAATAATTAAACCAACTGCTAGATGTAATTTTAACTGTAATTTTTGTAGTGCAGGTTTATTAAAAATAAAAACACTAACAAATGTTCCTTTTGAATTAAAACAAGTACTTTCCACTATAAAACCTGATAATTTAATTATCACAGGAGGAGATCCATTAATGATGCCTCCTTCTTATTATGAAGAATTACTTACTCTAGGTGATTGGAATATCTCATTTACTACCAATTTAAAAGATTTTTATTTAAATCCTTCTAAATGGACAACTTTATTTAAAAATGACCGTATTGGAATTTGTACATCTTTTCAATATGGTACTGGTAGATTATGGGATAAAAACACTCCTTATACAGAAGATAAATTTATAGCGATAATGAATCTATTTAAAGAAACGATAGGTTATACTCCTCCTTTTATTTCAGTAATAACAAATGAAAATGAAGAAAAAGCATTAGACCATGTATATTTAGCTAAAAAATTAAATACTAAATGTAAATTAAATCCATTATCTGCTATGGGAAAATCAAAAGATTTCTATCCTCGTTATAAAATGGTTGACATTTGGTTAAAAATAAAAGAATTAGGATTAGAAGAATATCTGGATTCTCAAATACAATTTTATGAAGGAGGATGTGGATTTAATACTAATCTTTTATGTGAATCTACCATTAGAGTTTTTTGGTTAGATAGTAATAATACTATCCAGTATAGCAATTGTGAAGATTGCGCAAATGAAGGTCTTCGTATCCCACTGGATACAAACAAAGTACTTCCTGTAAAAAGTAACATTCCAACCAATGAAATCATAAACAATAAATGTTTATATTGTGAATTATTTAAGTTTTGTAATGCTTGTAAAATGAACAGAAATACAAATAAACTTACTTTAAACCATTGTGAAGAAATGTTAAAAAGAAAGAATAAGATACTGGAGACACAATGGAAAATATGATAAACGGTATAACTCATTATAATATGGGTAAACCATTGGATACATTTGAAATTAGTAGATTACAACAAATGAAAGAAATATTTGTTTGTTTTGACTTTACTTGTAATCTTAATTGTCCACATTGTACACTAAAAGACATTACTCCTCAACGTTATTTGGATAAAGTATATAATACTATGCGTTTTATTCGTATGGTAAATAATGAAACATTAACTTTTAATTTATTTGGTGGAGAACCTTTATTACTAAAAGACAAAGAGTTAAAAATATTTGAAGAATTTTTTGATAATACCAGAATCATTTTATCTACAAATTTGCTTTCTAAATTAACTCCATATAAAATAAAACTAATGAAAAAAGTAGAAGATGTAAATACATCTTGGAATCCAAAACGTTTTACCACTGAACAATATACACATTGGTTAAATCAATTAAAAATTTTAAATGATAATGATATTTCATATTCTGTTATGATTACATTAACTAAAGATTTAATTCAAATGAATCCATTGGATTTTTACAACTTAGTTTGTTCTTGGGAAAAATGTAGAAATATTGATTTAAAACAAATGATCGGTGATTTAACTAATGATTTTGAAGCGGTTGATGAATGGTTGTGTAGATTGTATGATATTTGGAAATTCAAAAAGCCATTAAATTTAATTTTTAATGAAATTAAACAAATTATTGAAGGTAAACGTATTTGGAAAAATTACTGTAAAACTACAACTACTATTATGCCAAATGGTTATTTAAAAGATGGTTGTCCTTATTATGAATATGAGCCGCAAAAACCTTTTTGTTACCAATGTGAATATTATCCTATTTGTAAAGGTGGATGTAATATTCAAGAAAAATGTACTTTTCCTAAAAAATTATATGAAAAAATGAAAAATGAGTAAACTATATATTATTCCTAATTTTACATGTAATCTAAACTGTCCACATTGTGAATTACATCTACAAAAAGATAATTTCAATGAAAATTCTTTTTACAAAGTTTTTTCTGAAACTAATTTTTCAGAGAATGTATTATTCGGAGGTGAACCTCTTTTATATAAAGATAGATATTTAAAATTAATCAGTAGTAACAAAATTACATCAATTTCAACTAATTTATTATTGTTAGACGAAAACATTATTAAAACATTAAAGCAAAAAGAAATTTCTATTGCAACTTCTTGGAATTTACAACGATTCACTGATAAACAATATGCACTTTGGCTAAATAATTTAAAGTTATTAGAAAAGTATGATATGAAATGTATCATTTTAATAACTATGACAAAAGACTTAATTGATTTGGAAATATCAAATTTTCTAAAATATTTGTGGGAATGGAATAATTATAATGCAATAGAAGGAATTTTATTTGAACATTTAATTGATTACAATATAAAAAATGATTTACACATACAAGCTGATGAATGGTTATGTAAAATAGATAAAGAATGGAAATTTAAATTTAAAAACATAATTAAAGATAGATTATTGAATTGGAATTGTAATTGTGATGATATCTATACTTTATATCCAAACGGAGAACTAAAAAGAGGTTGTCCTCAAAATGAAAAAGAGTTCGTATTAAAAGAATGTTTAACTTGTAAATTAGCTGGAAAATGCAAGCCTTGTAAATTACAACACATATGCAGTTTCCCTAAAAAATTGTATGAAAGAGTAATAAATGAGTAAGTTATTAGATATAAGTAATATTGATATGCCATCTGAATTACCTAAGATACCTTTTTATAAAGATCCAAAATCTTATGAAATAGCTTGCTCTTTATTTGAAGCTTGTAATTTAAAATGCAAATTCTGTTTTGAAGGACATAGAAATAATAAAATTGATTTAAATTATATTAGAAATATTCCTTTTGAAGTAATGAAAGCAGTAAGAAAAGATTTTAAGCAATATCCCAATATACAGGAAGTTAATGTTCGGTTATGGGGAGGGGAACTATTTTTTGATGGTTTACCTGATTCATTATTTCAAGAATACAAAAATTTTGTAGATACTTTTAATAACTTATTTAAAACAGAATTTCCAAAAACAACACTAAAATACTCTTGGTTAACCAATGGAGTATTTACAAAACGTGATAGAGTACTTGATATATTAAAATATTCAAATGGTACAATAGGTTTCAGCTATGATCCTAGTGGTAGATTTTCTTCTGAAAAACAAAAAGAATTGATGATATCTAATGTAAAATACTTTCATGAAATGAAATGCTTCAATTGTTTATCAATTACTTTAACTAAAAAAACAATAGAAGAATACGTATCTGGAAAATCTGATTTAGATAGATTAAATTTCAATGAAAGGTATGATATAAATTTCTATACTGCCAATCCAAATTGGAAAGAATTATTACCAAATGATGATGATTTATTTGCATTTTTTAAATGGGGCTTAGATAACGATTTATATTACATAAATGTTATCAGTAATTTAGTAAATACAACTATAAATGAAGGAATTTATATACCTCAACATTATTGTGATTGTAAAACTTGTGTACAATACTCTAATGGTCAAGCAACAGTAGATTGTGTAAAAAGAGCATCTGTTTTATCAGCAGAAATGTTTTATGGTAAATATGCAGATATAATTACTGAAGAAAATGTAAGTGATATAAAATTGTCTCTTGGTATGATGAAAAGAGGTTGTTTAAGTTGTGAATATTATAAAACTTGTCAAATGCCATGTTGGGTTTCTGTTGTATTTGAAGGTTTTACTCCAACCGATTGTCCATATAAACGTGCTCATAAATATATTGAAGAAAATCCTGAAATAAAAGAGAGATATAAAAAATGGATACAAGAAAACCCTTACAACTCTCAATAATTCCATCTTTTTATTGTAATTTTAATTGCAGATATTGTTATCTTGGTGATTTAAAAAAAGATAAAACTGTCTTAGATTTAAATATACTAAAAGAACGTTTAATTGAATTAGAATGTCAATATGATATTCATCATATTTCAATATATGGTGGTGAAATATCATTATTATCAAATGAATATCTTTTGCAATTAATCAAATTATTAGAAAAGTATAATATTTCTTTTGTTACAAATCTTTCAAATATAAAATTCATTGATTTTTGTAATCAATTTAATATACCAATATCTATTTCTTTAAATGAAGAAAGAGATAATTATAAAAATACTTTATATAATTTACAACAATTAAAAACTAAACACGAATTAGCAGTTGTTGTTTTACCATCAATATTAGATAAAAATCAAAAGGATTTATTAGATTTTTATGAAAAATTAGGTCATGCCGTTTTTTTCATTCAATATCATCCTTCAAGCAATAATTTATTTAGATACAACATTAGTACTAAAGATTATGTAGAATTTTTATATCATATTTTAAATTATCATACTTCTGGTAATTATACTTTTGAAATCACTAATAAAATCATATTAAGTGATAGTACATATATTCCAACAATGGATAGTTTTCTATTTATAAATCCAAATGGTAATTTTAGTTCCATTATATATGATAACAATATTGAACAAAGCTTAGAATTTATTTCATTAAATGAATGGAAAAAGTACTGTAAAGCAGAAGAAGAATTATATTTTAAGCAATGCAATTTATGTAAATATTATAAAAAATGTAAAGCTGAGCATTTAGTGGATTTTGAAAAACCATATTGTTCAGGTTTATATAAAATAATAGAAAGCATGGAGAAATAAATGACTGTAACAGCAGGACAAGTAATTAGAAAAGCTACATCTGGAAATGTAATTGGTTGTATAAATGATTTTAATGATAGAGTGTCTAACCCTATTTATAATTTTGCTACATATCATACTGGAAATTTACCTCAATTTGCAGCAGAGGCAAGTGTAGATTATACTACTACCACTACAACATTATATTTTACTAATCCTCAGCAAGCTATTGAAACAGCTCAGTTTAATGCTAAAACTGCTCCAAGTTTAACAATTTCAGATACAACTATAAAAGCAAGCACTCTTTGGTCAGGTATGCTTTCTGTTACACAAGCTTTAAATAAAATACGATATTTTAATGCAAATTGGTATCATAATGAATATGGTACACGTGTTTTAAAGAGTCAAATATCTGGAAGAGCAGTATTTAATAATACATTTCCAGCAGTAACTGGTGGTGCAGATAGTGCAGATGGCAATCCAAGTAAATTTTGGACTAGAGAAGGTACAACATCTATAACACTTAATCCTGCAAACAGTGGAATTACAGCAGGTGCTAAAATAACGGCCGCTTCTTTTAATAACACAGTAACTAATTGTTATAATTCTTGGTATGATAATTGTTATACTGGAAATCAATTAACATATAATATGTATACTTGTCATTTAAATTGTCATAGTAATTGTCACGATCAGAGATCTAGACGATAAAAGGAGAAAATTTTGAAAATACTTACTAATTTACCTTATGATTTTAACATTATGAATGAAATAAAAGAAAAAGGGGCAATAGTTGATATGAGTAATATTAACTATCCTGGAATAAATTCAGAAGATAATGTTAGAATTTCATATATCTACTTAAGAAATACAAATTTTGATGTAGATTTAGATTTTTCAAAATGTGAATATTCTTTTAAAGAAGCTTTTATTAAGTTTTATTTAGAAGGTGATATTGTTTATAATATTAAAGAGATCAATAATACTTTGATAAAAATTTTGAGTATATATACTCATCAATATTTTGAAACAAAATCTATTTTAGATGACAACGAAATTGAAATTTTCATTAAAAATAATCAATCGTTTTTAATGAAATTACTTACATTTATATATTCTTTGCCATTATATCCTATCTCTAGATTAGATTTTGAAGATACTACTTTAGATTTAAAAGATGTAAAGCATGAAAAAGGTATAGTTATAAATAACAATATCTGTGGTTTAATCAAAGAAGCTCTTTTTATTGAGTTATTTAATGATAAAATACAAACAGAAGCTATTTTTTATGATGATGTTTTTACAGAAACTAATAATGAATTATTTGAAACAATAGGTATTTATACACCTTTTAATACTTTATTATATGGTATGAATCAACCAGAAGAATGGACTCAATTTGTGGATGGTTTAGAACAATTTATTAAGGATAATTTAAGTTATGAGTAAAATGTTAGATGTATCTATATTAGAAGATGATGATCTTAAATATAATGATGATATTGCATATGTAGAAGGTGATGATATATATGCAGAAAATAAAGATATTTCTCCAATAACATATTCAAGTGAACAAGATTATCGTAATTTTGTTGTTAGCAAATTAGGTACTTCTGAATATAGTCCAGAATTGGAATTAGATACATGTCCATTGAGTGTTAACAATCAACAAGATTGTCAATCAGTTTCTGAAAGTGCATATTTTGAAATAAAAAAGGATTTTTTAAATCAATTTGAAAATGTAATCATCAATGAAAATGATGAAATAACAGAACAAAATTTCAATAGACTTAAAAATTATTTTTATGATGGTGTTATATATTATGCAGTTAATGATACTTTAATTATCCCACAGGCTATTTATCACTATTTAAATGATGAAACTCCAATAAATGTAAAAATTACTGTTTATAACTACGCAAAACGAATAAAAGATTATAAAATATTTAAAAATTTTGGAAAAACAGTACAAAATACATTACATTTTGAATATATTCCAGAAATTTGTACATTTTCTAAATTAAAAGAAACTAAATTTGGCATATTCAAAGCATTAGAAGATAAGTATTTTGATTATAACTATTTGTATATAAATTTACCTAAAGAATTTTATACAAACCATATTGTTGACAATAAATTTTTGATTTATAATACTGAAGAAAATATTTATTATGGTCACAGTTGTGCAAATCAAACAAAATTAAACGTTTTAGCAAAAGACGTTGCAAAAAATGGTCTAAAGAAAGTAATACAATTCAAATTATTAAAAGATGGTTCATTATTACCTTTATTTTCAAATAAAAGATTACTTATTGCTAAATATTTAGGCTTACCATCTATTCCAGCTTGTATTATTAGTGAACCATTTACAGGTTATGAATTTTCACATTATGTAAAACCAGAAGTAAATAAAGAAAAACTAAATGAATTTTTAAAACCATATTTTATGATTCCATAATGCACTATACAGAAATAGCTAATTATATTGAAGAAAACAAATTATTCCCAAAGTTAAATGTCGAGAAATACGATAGAAAAGATTTTGGGAATTTTTTAACACGGTTAGTATATAGATATGATACAACTATTAACTTAACTGATGCTTTATTTAAAAATAAAATTAACTGGCATTCAGAAAATGATGAAGCAACTGATATACAATTATTAAATCCTGGTTTTAATTATTATATTTTAGATAACAATACTGTTCATTTGGATAAAACATTACGTAATAGTGTTAATACAAATATAGATATTAATTTTGCTATATATTACAAAAATCTAAATCAATTCAAAGATGTTATTTTACCAACTCCTACTGATTTAGTTCTTAATATTAAGAATTTAAAAAACAAATATAGTTTGTTTAAAGAAGAAAGATTTGTTCAAATTAAAGACCATTTTATACAATTCATTAATTTGAAAAATTTTGATAGAATAATCAGTAGCTTTGACCAAATAAACTACATAACAAATAAAAATAAATGGATATCTACAAGAAAAGAAATAGGAGAAGTTGAATATTGGATACAAAAATTTTCTAAAGAAGGCTTTAAGTATCCGCTTTGTTTTTTACTTACTGATAATAATATGTTATATCCTATAGCGTGTAATTGTCGTGTATTTGCTGCATTATATTTAAATCTCCCTTCTATTCCAGCTTGTATCGTTATATCTAATGATAAAATAGATTATAAGAGTAAGGTAATATAAATGGAAAATCCTATTTTAATGAATACATGGAAAAATGATGTAGAAAATGTAGAAGTCAAAACTACCATTGATTGTTTACGTAGTATTGAATTAAATTTATCAAATATTTGTAATTTTAGATGTCCATTTTGTCCTCAATCTTTAGGTTGGAAAACAAATAATCCAACATTTATGACTTTAGACAATATTTCAAAAATAAAGAAATATTTATTAGATATTGACTATAAAGGATATATTTGTACTGCTGGATTCGGTGAACCTTCATTAAACCCTAATTTTAAACAAATCATAAAAGAGCTAAGTGATTTTAAAATAGTAATAGTATCAAATGGTACTTTATTAACAAAAGAAGATTGGGAAGAAATAGAAAATTATGGATCAAATATCCAAATTAAAATTTCAGTACATGAATGGAATAATATCAATAAATATAAAGAAAAATTTAAAAATACTAAGGCATGGTTTAGAAATCATGATATGCAAAATCCACAAATGAATATTTATAATAGAGCAGGATACTTAAATACAAAAAAAGTAAAACTAAATACTAGATGTAATTATCCTTTTTATAAAATATTTATAGATACAACAGGTAATTATTTACAATGTGAAGCAGACTGGAATAACTATAGTGTTTCTGAATATAATATTTTCAATACTTCAATTTATGATTATTTTGTAAATATATTAGAAGAGAAAAGAAAAGGTATGCTTTCTGCTAAAGGCAGGCAATGCTTTAAATGCTGTGAAATATGTGATATAAATGGTATGATGATTGGTGATAATTTTGTAAAATGGTGGGAAAATGATAAAAAGGGAAGCTTATAAACAAAGAAATTATGGTTTATCTACACAAAATGAACCAGGAGAAGATACATATCTTACAACAAATGTTCGTTTATATCCAGATATGTATTATGCTTATAAAAAATTTGGTGAACTTTTTAATTTACAACCTGATACTTTCTTTTTAGGTAATGGTTGTGAAAATACAATGAAGAATGTATTATTAGCATTAAAACCAAAAACATTATGCTGGGCTGGTCCAACCTGGAGAATGTTAGAAGTATATTGTGAAGCTTTAGATATCAAACCTATCTATAAACAATTTATTTATAACAAAACAGATAATAGTTTTGAAACTCCAACAGACTTTTATAATACAAAAGCAGATGTTTTATATTCAAATTGTGGTATAACAACTTGTTTTGAATATAATTGCTTAATTAAAGATTTAAATGAAAGTGCTGCTAAATATAATATATGTGATATAACTTACCAAAACATAGATTGTATGAAACAAAGTATTGAAATTTTATTAAAAAATCCAAAAAATATCATAGTCGGTTCTTTTGATAAACTAATTGGATGTGGTTTACGTTTAGGTTTTGTCATTTATCCGAAGTCTTTACATCATAAAATGTCTTTACAAAGAGAACAGTATATAAATAGCTTAGCGTTTTCTTGGTTAATGGATACTGATTTTGACATTGATAAACCTAAATATAAAGAAGAATTGATACAAATGACTTCTTCTATAGATTATGTAACTGATAATTTTATAACTATTTATGGAGATGTCATTAGTACTATGCCTTGTCATAAATTCATTGTTGATAATCATACTTTTACTAGATTTGGTATGCCAAATAATCAAACTGAATTTGAAGCTTTAAAATTAATTATAACAGATTTTATACATGACAGACTCTATAATAAATAGGGTATCAAATATTGCATATAACATTGATACTGATGAAATTACATTACCAAAATCAATTAAAATTGAATTAGCAAGCATTTGTAATCATAAATGTACATACTGTATTGTACCAAAATTAAAAAACACAAAACATTTTATATCTGATGAAATATTTTATAAAGTTATAAGTGAAGTAAAACGCTTAAAAATTCCAGAAATAGGCTTGTTTCATATGGGTGAAGGTACACTACATCCAAAATTTAAAAGCTATATCTCATACGTCAAAAAAACATACCCAGAATGTGTTATATTTATTACTACAAATGGTATTTTATTAGATCCTTTAAAATACGCTGTAAAAAATAACATAAAATCCATTAAATTTTCATTAAATGGATATAATAAGTTATCCCATTTAGATGTAACCGGTTGTGATACATTTGATTTAATTATAAAAAATATACAAGAATTAATTAAATATAGGAATAGTATACAGTCTAAAACACAAATATCTGCTTCTTCTATCTATTATAATAATTCTGAGCAAGATTCTTTTTCAGAATACTTAGATACTTTGGTTGACAAACACTATTATACTCAAATCTATAATCATGCTGCTAAAATTGATAATAAATTTATAGATTTATCTAATAATTCAAAAATACTTAAGCATTTATGTGAATTACCTTGTTTTGGTTTATACAATCTATGTCATATAAAAACTACTGGTGATATAAATCTTTGTAGATTCGGTATAGATGAAGAATTTACAATAGGTAATATTATGAATTCTAATTTAGAAGATATATGGTTTTCTGAAAAAGCAAATAACTTAAGAAATGATTCAACATCAGGTAAATTAGATACATGTAATAAATGTATAGGAATAAACAATGGATTATAATATTTATATAAAATTGACTAATGGATGTAATTTAAAATGTAAACATTGTTATAATGAAATTATGAATAATCATAATTCAATGTCTGATGATACTTTAGAAAAAGTTATTGTTTGGTTAAAAGAATTCAGAAAAGCTAATCTAGATGATAAAATAGACATTTCATTACATGGTGGTGAACCATTATTATATGATATAAATAAAACATTATCTTTTTTGGATAAAACTAAAGATTTAGATTTAAGATGGTGTATAACTACTAATCTTATATATAATATAACAGATACTCATTTAAAGTTATTTCATAAAATGAAACCTTTTGATAATAGTAGTATGATTATGACATCATATGATTTTGGTGATTTAAGATTTTCTAATGATAATGAAAGAAATTTATGGATTAATAATGTAAAATTATTACATAAAGAGAATATAGAAGTTCAACCTATAATTTGTTTAACAGATTACGTTATTAAAAATATAAATCCTCAAGAAATATTTGATTTTTTTAATAATTTAAATATAAAACACTTTAATATTGAAAGAATAACTGAAACTGGTAGAGCTACTATTAATAAAGTTAAACCTTCAAATAAAGATCAAGATTTATATTTATTTGAATTATATAAATTGTATGAAAAAAATACACATATGACAATACCATTATTTGAAGGTATAGAAAATTCAATTAAAGGTATATTTCTTGGCTGTAGAGCAAGAGAATGTATGAAAAGAGTAATAACTATTAATCCAAATGGAAGTATCGCTTCTTGTCCAAATATGGCTAATAATATATATGGTAACTTAAATCAAATAAATATAGATTTAAAAAATAAATTGATAAACTTTGAGAAACAAATTCCTGATTCCTGTCTGATTTGTAACTATTTTACTTACTGTAATGCTGACTGTTGTCAGTTAAAATTTGATGAAACAGGATGTCCTGGAATGAAATCTATTTATGAATACTTGAAATAAATAAAAAATTCAAAAATAATTATCTTTATAAAACAATAGTTTATATCAAAAATATATACTATTTGGAAAATTATATTTTATTTTTTAAAAAAGTTTTTACTTCTAAATATATATTTATTAAATATACAAGTTTTACACGTACTAAAACACATCTTATTTACTTCTTTAAAAAATCATAAAAAATAAATATTAACTTAATAACAAAAAATAATAAAATTAAATAATAACATAAAAATAAAGAATAATAAATAAGAATAAAAACAAAATATATTACTACTTAATAAGAAAATGAATAATACATCTTATAATAAAGTAATATAATAAATATGTTTAAAAAAATTATATTTAAAATTTAAATATATTAAAGGAGAAAATATGTCTAATTTAAAAATTGAAAAAAAATATAATAAGTTTTTATATTGTGATACTTATTACATTTATAATGGAAATTACTATCTTGAAATTGGTAATAAAGATAATTTAAAATTACTTTTTCATTTGATATTGGATTATCAATCAGGAAAAATAAACAATAAAGGTAATAACTTTTTTAAATTAAACTATAATCCTAAATTTTTTTATATTACATATAAAGTATCAGGAAGATCATTAGGTATATTAAAAGAAGATGTTGATAAGTTGTGTTTATTATTACACACTGAAGTAATAAACAATAAGTAATAAAAAAAAGGAAGTTTAAATACTTCCTTTTCTTTTTTAAATATCTATTTCACTTAATTCTTTTATTTCTATTTCACCTGTTTCTATATTCTGTAATTTTACTTTTATATCTGTTTCATCTGTATCATTTATTAAAACATCTATAATTTTATATTCATCTTGAGGAATAGTAGGTATTGGATTTTCTTCAGTATCTTCTGGACCATAATTTCCACTTCCACCAGATATACTTATATCTCCAAAATTTAAGTCTGGAGTATCATCTGATGGTATATCAGCATTCATATCTAAATCAGGTGTTTCTGTATCCATTGGAGATTCTACATCCTCTAAAGGCATATCTGGAGTACTGTCTATATTTGTAGCAAAATCTTCTGGAGTATCATCTTCTTTTAATGTAATATCATCTGTTTTTTTATCTAATAATTTTAAAAATGCATCTTTAAAAGAAGATTCTTTTTTATTTCCTACATATTGTACAGCAGTACCTAAAGAACCAGTAGTTACTCCTCCAAAACATTCTGAAATAGGAGAAAAGTATATATCTGGATTTTCTGTTTTTAATAATACTTGATGATATGCTTTCAAAGCATCAGATTTAGATTCAAATGATTTAGCATCATTTAAATTATTAACTAATAAATCACCATTTTTCCAATCATTATTTAAATATTGATTTTCAGAATTATTAACTTTATTTTTTAATTTTAAATACCATTTTTTATTTATATCATTAGTTTGACTTGTAAATGCATGTAATTTTAAATCATTATTAGTCATAAATTTACGAGCTTGTTTTTCTCTATCTTTACTCATTTTATAAATGGTAGATTTAAATTTGTTATTATATTTTTCTAATTCTTCTTTATCTTTATCTGTCCAAGGTACAGTATCACCTTTTTTAATTTCTTTTCCATCTTTAGTCGTATAAACTGGATCTTCAAAAAATTTAGAAAATCTTCCAATATTTTTTGGTTTTTCATCTTCTGTTAAAGGTGTAATTTTACCGTTTTCATCACCCCATAAAGCAATTTGTACATCATAAACTAATTTACCTAATAGTTCTTTAGCACGTTCTTCAGAAATTTCATTATATTCAAATGAATTATAAATTTCATGAGCTTTTTTAAATATCCAACTTCCTGAACCAACATTTCCATTAATAAATTGAAGTTGATGCCAAGGATGAAGTTGAGACTTATATTCTGTACCTTCATGTAATTTAATATCTTTTGGTAAAGGAAAATTATTTTCTTTTAACCAATTATGTAATTCATCAACTGATTTAAAGATTTGGATTTTTCCATTATAAGATAAACACAAATTATCATTTTGTTTAAAGATGTATGCGTTTTTTTTACGTAATGAAGCAGTATTACCTTCTTCATTTATTTTCCATTCTGCATAACCATCTTCATTGTTTATTTTATTGATTTGATTTAAAATTGATTGTAATTCATCAGTTACAGTTAAAGATTGTTTAATTTTATCAACAGCTTTTGCTGTTAATTTTGCTTTTGCTTCATCATTTTCTTCAGAAGCTATGTCATTTGTTTCAAAATTTATATTTTTTGTAGGATCAAACGTTTCTGTATTTTTCAAGACAGAAGTAAAATCACCATCTGCTTCATTTAAAATATTTTTTAATTTTGTTTTGATGTTAAATGCTTTAACCATAACAACCTCTTTTTATTATTAATCTTTTTTAAAAGATTCATTGAATACTTTTTGTGCTCTCTTTAAATAAGTAGATAAAGATTCATTAGCAGCTCTTTTAAATCTTTCTTCTCTTGTTAAATATGTAGCATAATCAAATAAATCATTCATTGATATTTTAATAGGACCGTTTTCAGTAGTATTGAAAATAAGACTATCTTCTCTATTTGCATATTGCAATACTTTACTAAAATCATCAGAATTTATATATCTCTCTGCTAATAAAGCAACAATATGCATTGTATCTTCAGGATTCATGATTTGTGAATTTAAATAGTTTCCTACTTTTGGACTAAAGATAAAATTTTTACTTCCGTCTTTAGCTTTTTCAACTTTTACTTCATCACCTTCTAAATAAAAACTACCTAAAGTTTTATCAAATAAATCAGGTTGATGTTCTAAATCTTCTTGTATTGAAGAATTTAATTCTTCTAATTTATTTTCAGCTTCATCTAATTCATCTGCATCAAAAACAGCATATATTTCATTACCTTTTACGATAGTATATTGACCATCAGATTGTCTACGTAAAAACCATGATTCTCCAGCTTTTTCTGAAAATAACTGAAGAGTTTCTTCTATGTTAATAGTCATTAAATTGTCCTTTGATTAAAATATTTTAATAATCTTTAAATTAGAACAATTTTGTTTAAGAATGGAAATATTTATAAAAATTAAGGCTTTCGCTTATAGTTCAATAACATATAACTTTAAAAAAGGAGCATTTTCAGTGTGGTCAGGAGCAACAGATAATATTACAAATCAAACACCTAAGAATTATATGATGAATGAAAAAATATTCATCTTAGATACTATAACTGCAGATAATTGTGCACATTTGATTGGAGATATGACTTCTTTTATATTAAATGAACAAAATCAAAATAAACGTTTAATGTTTTTTATAAATAGTCCAGGTGGTGAAGTTGATACAATGCTAACTATCATTGGATTAATTAATATGGCAAGATTATACAATATCGAAATATATACATTTGTATTGGGTTTAGCCGGAAGTGCTGCATCTATGATTGCTGTACAAGGTGATCAAAGATATATGAGTGCTATGTCAAGACATTTTATTCATTTTGGTTGTATTTGGGATGTTACTACTAAACACAGTGAAATTGAAAAAATGTATCATCAAAATAAAGAGTATGCAGATAATATTGTAAATTTATATTTAGATGCTTGTGAAAATAAATTATCAAAAACTGAATTATTAAAACTACAAAGCGATGAACGTGGTTATTTAAGTGCTGAGCAATGCTTACATTATGGTTTATGTGATCAAATAATTGAAAATGAATTAATTCAAAAAAGACAATACGAATTAAAAAGAGCTAAATTTGATGAAGAAATATTAAAATTAGAAAAGAAATCAGCAAAGTCTAAAGTTACTAACAAAAAGAGAGTAAATAATGATAAATAAGACAGAAATTTTAAATGAATTTAATGAATTATGTAAATTAGCTGGTAAAAAATTATCCAGAGGTGAATATCGTACAATGAATCCCACTAATTCAACAAGTCTTATTGAAAAAATTTGGGGTACTTGGAAAAATTTTATGGAAGAAGCTGATTTTACTTTACAACTTACACGTGTAGCATCAACTAAAGTATTTAATAAAAAAGCAAACAGAGTTGTAATAACTTATGCTATGGATGGTTCAGAGATAAACGTTGATTGTTTTACAACTTTACTTAATTATTGTAAAGAAAACAAGGCAGAATTAGGTATATTATGGGGTAAATCATATAAGAAAAATTCATTATTTTCTAAATTTGATTATGCTTTAATAAATAAATATCTAGCAACAAGCTTTGAATTTGAAAAAGATAGTAATTGTTTAGCTAAGGATTTTTTAATACCACAGACTCAAAAAAATCCACTTATGAATCTTGATAAGTTATCAACAGATTTGACAACTATAATTGTAGGTTCAACTAAACAATATTTAAGAATGTTACCTTATAAACAATTTAATGCATTTAGAGTAGGTTGTTCAACCGGTACTATTTCAAATGTTGAATATAAAGAAACAGTAGCTGGTCAAATTGATAATAAATACCATAAGTTAGGAGCAATTCTTTTAGAATGGAATGAAGAACATAATAGATATTTTGTTCGTAATTTGGTCTATAAAAATGGATTTATTTATGATTTAGATAAAAAATATTCTTCAGATGGTGTTAAAAAAGTTAAAAATATTCCAGCTTTAGTATTGGGTGATTTACACTTACCAGAAGATGATGAAGAAGCTTTGAAAAAGACAATGAAATTTATGGCTACTTATAATCCTAAAACTGTATTATTACATGATGTTGCATCTTGGAATAGTATTTCTCATCATGAAATGCATCAATATTTATCTAAAGTAAAAAATACTACTGCGGAAACTAAGACATTAGAAGATGAGCTAAATGCAGTTGTTATTAATTTAAAGTATTTAGCAAATTCATTTAAAAATATAGAGTTTAAAATTGTAAATTCAAATCATGATGATTTCATTAGAAAATGGTTAGAAACAGGTGATTTTACAAAAGATAAAGCAAATGCTCGTATAGGAGCAAAATTGTTTGAAATGTATTTAGATGGTAAAAGTATATTAAGTGAATATTTACCTAATAATGTTCAGTATTTGAAATTAAATACTAGTTTTTCTGTTGCAGGTATTGAATTGAGTGAACATGGCGATGCTGGTATTTCAGGAGCAAGAGGAAGTGTTAATTCATTTAATAAAACATATGAAGATTGTGTTTGTGGTCATACACATAGTCCAGAAATTTTTGAAAAGACAGTTTATGTTGGAACATTATCTAAACTAAAACTTAGTTATAATCAAAAAGGTATGACAAAATGGGCACATTGTAATGCAGTTATTTATGAAAATGGAACTTCTCAATTAATTTTTATATAAGAGTTGGTATTCTATAATATACAATATGTTTTAATTTTGAGGAAAATGATATGGCTAAGGAAGCAAAAAAAGTAATTAAAAGAGTAAAAACTGTTAAAAAACAAAAAGATGAAGCTCAAGAAGACATTAAACAAGAAACAGAACTAAAGCATAAGTGGGAACCTGTTGCTAAAGAAGAAAAGAAAAATAACAACTTTTTTGCGAAAGCAATTGATTTTTTTAAATTCTAAAGGAGAAGTCATGTTACTATTTGTTGGAAAAAATTGCATTCCTTGTAAAAACTTAAAGGAATCCTTGAAAGCAAGTAATATAAATGTTGATATGTGTATTGCTGATGAAAATATGGAAAAAGCGCAAGCAGCAGGAGTAAAATCTTTGCCTACTTTACAATTAGATGATGGTACTTTAATTAAAGGCAGCGAAGATATTTTAGAATATTTTGAAAAGGAGAATAACTAATGGGTAATAAAATGTATGCAGCTGTAGGTCCTAATGTTTTTGTAAAAGAAATCGTTAGAGAAAATAAAGTTGGTGATTGGATTATTCCAGATTCATTAGATGTTGATTTTACTTTTGGTGAAGTAGTTTCATGTTCAAGTGGTTATTGGCAAAAAGGCACTTTTGTTCCAACTGAAGTACAAATTGGCGATAAGATTGCATTTGCTAAAGTTTCTGGAACAAAAGTAAACTTTAATGGAGAGAAACTTATCAGAGTATACGCTGCTGATATTGTTGCAAAAGAAATTGAAGCAGAAATTGTAGAATAAGATCGAAAAAAGGAGAAATTATATGAGTAAGTCTGCATATTTTGGAAAAGATACTCAAAATTATTTAGTGGAAGGTTTGAATTTAGTAGCAAATGCAGTTAGATCTACTTTAGGTCCAGCAGGAAATACAGTAGTTATTCAACGTGAAGATAAAATGCCAATTATTACTAAAGATGGCGTTAGTGTTGCTAAAGAAATTTCACCTAAAGATGAAAAAGTTAAGTTGGGAGCTGATTTAGCTATTTCAATTGCTCAAAAACAAATGGATTCAGTTGGTGATGGTACAACTAGTGCAACTGTAATTGGTCAAGCTATTGTAAATGGTGGTATTCGTCAAATTGAATTGAGTGAGCACTCTGTAAACCGCACTTCTTTTAGAAGAGGTATTGAAAAAGCTAGAGATTATGTTATTTCACAGCTTGACAATTTAGCTATAGAAGTTAAAACAGACCAAGATTTAATAAATGTAGCCACTGTTTCAGCCAATGGTGATGAAAAATTAGGTAAAATTGTTGCAGAAGCTTATCAAAAAGTTGGAAAAGCCGGTGTAGTATTAGTTGAAGAAACAAAAGATCGTGATATTCGTTTAGAATTTAAAGAAGGTATGACTTTTAATAAAGGTTGGACTTCACAATTTTTTGTAACAAATCATGAAGAACAAACGGTTGAATTTGATAATCCAAAAATTTTACTTTGTAATTCAAAACTTTCAAATTTTGGAGCATTGATTCAGTTAATTCAAGGTACAGTACAAAATGGTACTCCAGTTGTAGTAATAGCAGAATCTTTTGATACTAGTGTTACACAAGGTTTAGCTATGAATATTTTCAGAACAGGTGGACAATTAAAAGTTGCTTGTGTTGAAGCACCTGGATATGGAGATCGTCGTTTAGATATCCTTCGTGATTTAGGTATTTATACTGGTGCTAATGTTGGTGATGATCCAATGGGCATTAAGTATGATACAATGACTACTGCTGATTTTGGTAGTTGTGAAAAAATTGTTATTAAAAAAGATGAAACAATTATTCGTGGTGGTAGAGGTGATACAACTAAGATTGCAGCAAGAGTTGAAGCAATTGAAGGTTTAATTGGGGCTTTAAAAGAAAATGATACTTTTGAAAGAGAACAATTAGGTAAACGTTTAGCTTCTCTTACTACAGGTGTAGCAGTAATTCAAGTAGGTGGTTCTTCAGAAGAAGAAATTAAAGAATTACGTGATAGATTAGATGATGCTCAATATGCAGTTAAGGCTGCTTTAGAGGAAGGTTATTTACCAGGTGCTGGTAATACATTATTGCATTTATCTGAAAAAATTGAAAGTGAAGTACTTTCAAATAATACAGATGAAGCACTTGGTATAAAAGTATTTGCTAATGCAATGAAAGCTCCTTTCAAAACAATTCTTGAAAATGCAGGAGTTCCAGTTGAATTAGTAATGCGTGAAGTATTGGCTAAAAAAGATATAAATATTGGATACAATGCAAAGAGTTTGGAAGTTGTTAATTTGCTTGAAGAAGGTATTTATGATCCTTGTAAAGTAGTAAAAGGAACTGTATATGCAGCTTCTTCTATTGCTGCTGTAGCTCTTACTTCAAATGTTATGATTGCAGTTGATCCTATTGAAAACAAAGGTGTTAATCTTAATATGATGCCAACTGGAATGATGTAAACAAAGAGTATTATTATATATTAAATTGTAAGATTAGAAAAAGAGAGGGTCTTTGTTATAGAGACCCTTTTTTATGAGTTTACTAAAAAACCGGAATAGCATTAATTTAAGTTCTAAGAATATATTGAAACTTTTTATTTTAAATTTTACTCAAAATGGCTAGAAAACAAAATATATCAAGATTAAAAGAGACTAATTTTTCAGTATATAATTTAAGAGATGCATTTATTGATGAACATGCGTCTTATTTAGCTGCACTTAGAGACGAAGCACTTTTTAGTAACTGGGGTATTTCAGTATTAGTAAGAATACCTGCTGATAAAGATGGTAATATTTTAGAAAACAATGTAGATGAATATAGTAATTTTGTAGATATTTATTGGATTGATACTACTGAAACTGTAGTACCTAAATTTACAGAATATCGTCAAAATGTATCAGAAGAAGGTATGTCCGCAGATGGTATGGATGCATTGTATCCTTTAGAGGTATTAATTCCATCTAAATTGCATTTACCTAGAAATTCTCGAATTATATTTAATGAATACAATTCTCGTGAAGAAAAGATAGCTAGAGAATGGGTAGTTTTAGGTACTCAAATGAAACAACTTAGTAATAGTAAAACTTATACTAGAGTTGCTAATTGTGTTCCTGCAAGAGAAGAGACTTATGAAAATTCAGAAACTGCTCAAGGTATAATTTGGTTTGATTGGAATACAAATAATTTAAGTAAAACAAATCAAACAAGAGCACAAGGTACTATTTGGTTTATACGAAATGCTATAGATAATACAAAAGTTCAAAAAATCTATAGAGATGCTATTTGGGAACAAATTCCAGATTTTCCAATTTTTGAAGAAGAAGTGGAAATAATGCTTTATTATGATGATAGAGCACAAAATATCATTAAACCAGGTAAGAATTTCAAAGTAAATGAAACATATCCTATTTTAACAGAAGAAGGATATCCTATTGAAATAATATTAGATGAAGAAGGTACTGAAAGTATTCCATTTGAATTAACTATTACAAAAGTATCAGAATCTGGTGAAATATTAGGATTTAAATTAAATACAAATACCGGATATACGGATTTTGCAGGTGAAACACCATTATTATTCCATATAAATGAAGGTGATGATGAAGCTATTATTTCATTAAGTACAACTTCATGGGATGGTGATTTAATTCAAGAAACCTTAGAAGTTCAAGAAATACAAGGTGTTAAATATCTTTATCCATTACAAAATAATACTGTTGTTTCTGTAAAGAGTTTGGCGATTTCAGTTCTAAATTAATAAGAGAATTATATAAAATAAGGAAATAGATTTATGGCAATTTATGGTTTACAAACCGAATTTATGAATAAGCTTTTGTCTGAATATTTCGGATTGGTTTCTCCGGATTTGACAGAAAAAGAAATTTATATTGGTTTAGGTTTAACTCAAACAGGTGCTCAGGTAAATACTAGTGATTTCAGTGAAGTTTTTGGTGGTAGACCGCTTGGTAATTATAAAAGAGCTCGTGTAATTTTTGGAAAAGCAGATAATAATGTAATTTCTAATATAAATGAAATTGTATTTAATACTGCTTCTGAAAATTGGACAGATGCTACAACTAAAATTGAAATGATAGGTGTTTTCGATACACTTACTTTTGAAAAAAATAAAGAATTAGTAAAACCTTTAGTTGTTTTGCGTTTACCTACTTTTGAAACAATTCTTAAAGGAGAAACAATTGTTTTAGCTCCTGGTGCAATTAACTTAAGTTTAACAGATATATAGGATAGTATCATGAGTTCAGAATTAAGATTTATGCTTTCTCCAAAATTTATTGAAAACGTATTAGATAATTCTTTTGGATTACCTACTGAAAATTATACAGATACTACTATTTATGTAGGTTTAGGTATAGAATTTGATGAAAATACATTTTCTTTTACAAAAGAGCCAGTATCTAAAGGATTTACTATTAACAAAAATCCAATTGAATTTTCTACTCCTACTGATGGTATTATAAGAAATATAAAAGCTATTGAATGGGATAAAGCTAAAGTAAATTGGACTGAAAATGGTGAAACTATTAAATGGGTTGGTTTATATTATGCATATCAAACCGATGATTTAAATAAAGAAATTCAATATGAATTAATAGCTGTATTACCATTAGTACCTGCAGAAGAAGTTAAAATAAATGAACGTTTAGTATTAAATCCAAATGCAATACAGATTAGATTAGCTAATAGATAAAAGGAGTTTGTTATGACTGATTCTAAAGTAATGATTACAGAATCTACAAAAAAGATATTAGAAGAAGAATTAGATTCAAAAATTGATGAACTATCAGAAGAAGAATTATTAGAAAAAGCAAATGCTTCAAAAAAAGTTGTGACTTCAGTGACTGAATCAGGTGAAGTAAAAATAAGACAATCTTTAAATGGATAAAAAGGATAGATAATGAAAAATACTAATCTTGTTGAACTAAATTTACCATTTCGTTGTATTTCATATTATGCTAGTGATAAATCAGTTTTAGATAATAAGCATAGTTATGAATTTTGGATGCGTAGTAAATTAACCAGAATTGTTTGTAATAAACCTTTTAGTAGAGGCGATGTATTAGAAGTACAAAAAATTTCTGATACTTCTACAGGTATTTTAATTGAAACCACATTAATTGACGAATGGCAAGAAGAATATCCAGTATTGAATTTTATTAGTGGACGTCTTATTTATAATAAATGGGCAGATTTTGAATGTATTCCTTCTGAAGGAATACAAATTTTAAAACCAATAGAGCAAGTTTTATCTGAAAACTATTCAATAGGTTTTGTTGTATTGGCGTATAAATCAGGTAAAATTGAATGTGTAGACAAATTAACAAATAATAGATTTGATATCTACATAAATCTTTCTTGGAAATAGGAATAAATGATGAAAAAGACAAGTGGCGTATTTCATAAATTTGCAAAAACTTTTGTTGAAACTTCATATCATGATAAAGAGACAGATACACTATTTGTATCAAATCCAGGTATAAGTTTTGATGTATTAAAAGGATTAGCAAAAAAGCATAATTTTACTGTTGGTCAAACAGAAAATGGTGAATTTATATCAATTCCTGTTTCTCAAAAGTATTCTGGTGTAAAGAATGGTAATTTTTCTTTATATGATGATTTTATGAGCACTTATACATATTATAATGGTAATTACAATACATTATTATCTGCTTATAAAACATTTGATTTGATGGATGAAAACTTAGCTGAAGTTGGATTAATGCTTGATACATATGTGGCAGAAGTATTAGCTCAAGGTTTTGTAAATAATCCATTGAAAATAAGAATAAGTAATCAAAAAGCACAACAATTAATAGAAAAGATATTTTATAAAAATAAAATTTATCAACGTCTTGCTAATATAACACGTTCGATTGCAAAATATGGTAATTATGGTATGATTTTGCAATATCCTTATTTAGAAAATTGGATGCAAGATACTGAAATAGATTTTGATAAAATAGATGTGTTAGAAGATTTAATCATAAGTTTTGTAAATCCTAAGTACTTTAAAGTTAACACAGATGAGTTTTATAATCCAATCAATTATGAAACAGATTTAGATATTACATATGTTAATCAAATACAATCTACAAAGAATGTAAAGAAAACATGGCAACCATGGCAGTTTGTACATTTCTCTATTCCAGATGAAATTACAGAACCTTATGGTAAATCGATGTTGTGGTCAATGAGATCTGCATTTGATCAATTAACTTCATTAGAAGGTTTGTTGGCATTATCACGTGCTTCTAAGATTCAAAGATTGGTATTTTATGTACCATTACCAAATGGTATAAATCTTGTAGATGCATATGGTTATATGAATGAATTTAGAGGTCAATATTTAAATTCAATCTTTACAGACCAAGGTAGTGCAAAAGCAGGACGTAAAATTCCAGGCGCTATGTCAATTTTGACTTTACCTATGTCACATGATGGCAAAAAAGTAGAAGTAGACCATATTGAATCAAATATTGATTTAAGTTCAGTTGAAGACGTTGAATACTTTTTAGATAAGATTTTAAGAAATTCTAGCTTGCCAAAAGGTTATTTAGTTGGTGAAGATACAATTACAACTGCTCAAACTTTAGAAGCGCAAGATTTAAAATTACGTCGTACATTGATTCCATTAAAACAAGCTTTGTTAACCGGTATTTTAAATTTAGTTGAAAATGTATTGACTCATGCTGGTTATGATGTAAGCAAATTAGAAGTTGAAGTTGGATTAAATGAACCTATTCAAATTCCAGCTGATATTCTTCAAAAATATTCAGACATTGCTGATTTATTAAAGAGTTTTCTTGAATTAAATGCTGAAATGCCAGATGTAAATAAATTCCAATTTTTAATTAAACTTGGTATGCCTACAGATTTGGCTTCTTTGATTTGTTCAAAAGTATCTATTAATACTTTACCAAATGGCGAAGATTTAGGTAAATTCTTAATAGGTCAAAAAATAAGACAACCTGGTATGGTACAAGATAATCCAGAATTAGAAGAGCAAGTAACATATTCAGTAACTTCTAGAGAATTTTTAAATCAAAGAGCTGATTTAAAAAGATTATTAGTAGAATTTGTTAATACAAAAAGAACAACACTAGATAGAAGTTTAAAAGAATCATTACTTAAAAGCAGTGCAACAAAAATAGAAGTGAATGATGAATAATTTACAAGGCATATATATTGTTCAGCGTAAGTGGGATTTAATATATTTAAATAATAAGAAATCCCAAGTTGAAGAGTATATGAATTACCATGTTTTTGAAAAACTTCTTATTCAAAAATTTGATGGTGATAAAATTAAAAAAATCTTAGATGAAATTAATAGTGAAAAGAAGCTATTAATAGATTTTGATAAAGCTTTAGTAAAAATAATAAAAGAAAAAGAAATTCGTTTTATAGATAGTTTTGGTCAGTACTTTACTGCAGCTGCTGCACAAGATTGGCTAGATAATATAGAAGATTACGAAAACAATTTATATAAAGGAGTCTAATTTATATGACAAATATAGATATTTTTGGTGATAATAGAAAAATTCCAAGTTTATCAATCAATGTAAAGATAAAAGCTAATACAATATCACAAGAAGAAGCAAAAGCTTGGGATAAAGTATTTGGTTATGTTATGAAAAAACCTAGAACAAAATTAGAGTTTTTGGCAGTTAATAAAATAAGAGAATTGTCATTAAATACAATAAGCGTTCAACAATTAAAACCATATTTAAATGAAGAAGATTATGAACAATTATTAAAGATAGAAAATTTGTTTACAGATAGGTTAACCGCAGATATAAAAGCTTTCATTTTGGCAATTTTAAAAGTTTCTCCTGATACGATAAAATCCTTAAATAATTAGTAAATATTATCAGTCCTTAAAACTGATTTAGCTATATTTTGTAAAGTTCTAAATAATAAATTGAAAATTTATTTGGAATTGTATACTCATGCCTATAAAACTGTTTAAAGAAATTGAAGACGATTCATTAAAAGAATACGCTAAAGATGGTAATTACGAAAAATATAAAGGTATTGTATTAGATACAGAAACTAATCAGTTTAAAGTAGTTTCTGGTTTATTTACCGATAAAAAAGATTTTTATGATAAGATGGCTAAACGTGGTTTAGTTAGTAGAAAAGTTTTCGAAGCTTCTGTATTTGATTGGATTGAACAAAACGCAAAGAGTAATTTGGATGCGTATATGATGTTTAGTACTGCGTTTTCTAAATGGAGAGGAAATAATATGTTATCTGACTATTATATAAAATTATTAAATGATATTCCATCTTTAAACAGAGAGCGTCAAAAAGGTAACCCAAATACAAGAGGTCCAGCAAAGAAAGGCTGGGACGAATCAGTTATTACTGAAGATTTATCAGATTTACATCCTTATTTTGCAGGTAAGGTAAAAGGCGATGAATATATGCCTCCAGAATCTAAGGTAAAGTTATATTTAGTTAAAGATTTTCATGATATTGTAGATAATCCAAAAGATTTGAAAGACCAGAATATATTAAAAATATATATTTCTGATAAAAAACCTATAAATATGGAAAAAGATATTATTTATAATAAACCGTTGCGTTTTAATGTAGAAGATGGTTTAAAATATCAAAATCCATTATTTTGGGATACTTTGTATCAAATGTTTTTCTTTGGTGCCGGTAACAATACAGCTCCTGCTGAAACCGGTTATAATGGTATAATTATTCAAAAAGAAGATGATCCAAATTCAATTCGTTACATTGCAAAAGGAAATATTAAAGCAGAGTGGGCAACAAAAGGTACAAAAGGTAATTCTAGACCACAATCTGCTAGACGTACAATGGTAACCAATGCTCAAAATAATATGAAAGCATTACAAAATAAAGATAATTTATCACCAGAAGAAAAAGAAGAATTAAAATATTGGTCAGCAGTATATAATTCTGGTAATTTTAATAAATACCTTTCGCCAAATCAAAAAGCTGCTGTTGATTATTTAAATAAAGAAATTACTAAAAATCAAGCAAATGCTGATTTAGTAGGAAGATTAGTACAACAACGTGATGAAATAATATCTTATGCTAATGACAGAAATTATGTTCAGTCTATTAATCAAGCATTGTTAGCCTTAGATAATAAGATTAGAGAAATTCAACATCGTGACAGATTATATGGAAATACCGATGACGCTGAATTACAAAGATTGTATAAAGTACGTTATTTCTTAGAAAAAAGTTTAGATGATGAAACAGATAGACAGAATATAATAAATAAAGTTGAAGATGAATTTTTAGCAAATAATCCAATTCAACCTGCAAACACTAGAAATCAGGGAGATATGGAAGGAAACTTCTTAAATAGAGTACAAAGAAGATTAGATGCTCAAAAGAAGTTAAATAAAGTACGTGATTTACAAAGAACTGGTAAAACTTTAACTTTAAATAAAAAAGAATCTGCAGTAAATTCAGGAATCACACAAGCTAAAATAGATTCATTTGGTATTTCACCACATAAAACATCTTCTGGTGGTACTTTATCAGAAACAGAATTTAAGAAAGAATTAAATCCTGAATTATTTGAAAATGATAAATTAAAATCAGATATAAAAGAAGCTATGTTAAAAATAGCAAAAACTTTTGAAGAGTCTTTAGAAGTACCATTTGCACCAGTAGATATTTATTTTACTGGAAGTAATGCAAATTATAATTATAATGAATATAGTGATATTGATTTACATTTAGTTTTTGATTTTGAAAATGCTGGAATCAATAGCGAAATTTTAGAACAGTATTTGAAAATTGCAAAAAAAGTATTTAATTCAAAATATGATATTACAATTAAAGGTCTAAAAGTAGAAGTTGGCTGTGAAAACGTTAATACTCCTTTAGTTGCTGGTGGTATATATTCATTATTAAAAGATGAATGGATTAAGAAACCTGAAAAATTAGAAGGTGAAATAGCTGATCCTGATATGACTTGTTATAATCATATTGTAAATGAAATCGAAAAAGCTATACAATCAAAAGATTCCAACATAATTGGTAATCTTTGGAAAAAGTTAGGAAAAATGCGTAAAGAGAGCTTAGCAACCGAAGGTGAATTTGGTAAAGGTAATTCTCTCTTTAAAGAATTACGTAATAATGAGTTTTTAAATAGATTAAAAGACGCTTATTATGAAAGCATTAGTGAAGAATTATCTGTAGAATCTTTGGAGGATATTATATAATGAAAGAATCAGATTTTGAAAATAAATCTTCTAAAGAAATTATTGATGGTTTAGTCAATGAATTTGATGGTGATGAAGAATTAGCCTTAAAAGAATTGAATAAACATATTGAATCAATGAAAGACGGATACATTGAACGTAATCCTGAAGTTATGACAGCAAAGGACAAATTAGAAAAAATGGTTGAATCTAAGCATATCTTTAAATTAAAAGAATTTTCAACTAATGTTGGAAAATCTATGTCATCTGTAGTAAATGAAGCGCTATCTAAATATAAAGCATTATATGAAACTGAAGCTGAAGATGCTTGGGTTGATTTAGCAAGAGGTCATTCAAAAGCAGATGAAGTTTATTCATTCATAGCAGCAGCGGTTCATCCAAACTGTAAATATTCAAAAGCTCCTTTTAGATTTATTGATAATGCTGGTAATAAACACGTTATCCAATTAGTAGGAATAGATAATGTTAATAAAGAAGGTTTTGATGCAGATAAAACACAACTTTATTATAAAGAAGTATTTTATGATAAAACCGATGAAGGAATTCCTTATCTAAAAAGAAGCGAAAAACGTGCAATGCCGGTTAATCAGTTTTATGAGATAACACATAATGGATATAATAATGCTTTTTTAAATGAAGTTATATATAAAGATTCAGAAGAAGTAGGTTTTCCAGAATTATGGCAAGATAGAGCCATAAAAGGTGATATCGCATTAAGTAATAAAACTAGAAATTTTTTAGATTTCTATAAAGGTGAGTTAGAAGATTTAACATTAGATACTATTCGTAAATTATATGATGAAGTAGAAGTTAAAGGATTTCCTTTTGAGTATGGTATACAAATTTTAAAAAATATCGGTGAATATAAATTAAAATCAGATAGTAAAGAATCAGTTATTGCTGAAGCTACCCCTCCTAGAAATACAGAAAGAGTTGAACATTATTTAGAAATGTGGGGCATTAGTCCTGCAATGGCTAGAAAATTTTCTAGACAAGGTTATATCTATGAAATACCTGGTGGTAAAGAAATTGGTTTAAAACCAAAAGAATATGAAATTATAGATATAAATGATGGTAAAGTTTGGGTAAAAAATACTGAAAAAGGTTCAAGAGCTGAAGAAATTACTCCAAACGAATTAGTTGCAGCATTGAGTAAAGAATATAATACTAAAACAGATACTCCAGATATTTGGCACATGGCAAAAGATCCTAAAACATGGGCTAGACGTACTGCTACAAAAAATACAGGACAATATAGAAAATTAACTAATCCACAAATTGAAAGTATATTAAAAGAAATTCAAGAAACTAATCCACGTTATAAAGGTTTGAATTTATTAGCATTACATAGTCCTTCTAAAACTAATAGAGCGGTTTTAACTTTATTGAAGGAATTTGATCCAGAAGTTAATGTTAGACGTTCTGCAACTTCTTATTCAATTTTTGTTCCATATGAAGGCAATACTCAAGCAGACGCACCAAGACATCATGGTGCAAATCCATATCAAAAATTAAAGAATTTCGGATAAAGACATGTCTAAGTTTCGTAAATTAGTTGAAAACATATTAAATAATTCTTTATCAGAAGGAGATAAAAAGATATTTGATAAAGAATCTGGATATAATATTTCAAAAGATGAAGAATACTATTATGATTTATTAAAGAAGAGATATCCAGATATAGAAAAATCAATTACAGATGATAGATTTGTAAATCCTGAAACACATCGTCATTTTCAAATTGACTTTTTCGTTCCTTCTGAAAATATGATTATTCAAATAAATAAACATATTAAACATGGAAGATCTGTTTTTGAACCTAATAATCCTATACATCAAAAAGATGTAGAATGGTTAAAAAGCAAACCTGGTGATTTTTATGAAAAAATTCTTCATACTTGGACAGAGCTAGATCCTTTAAAAAGAGAATTAGCAAAACAAGCTGGATTTAAGTATGTAGAAATTTTCAATTTAGATGAATTTAACAAGTGGTATGATAATCCAAATTTATCTTATGAAGAATACAAAACTGCTCCAGAATCAATGCAATACGATAGAGAAGAGTATTTTAAGCAAAAAGCAGCAGGTAAAGATATTTATGGTAATGATAGTGATCCATATGGAGCGTAGTTATGTCTAAGTTTAGAATTATTGTAGAAAATCAATTAAAAAAGATAAAAGAAGATGCTCATGCAGACAGAGCAAATTTATTACTAGCTTTGGATACATATGAAGAAGTTTTACAAAAGTTGTCTGAGCAACTAGATCCTCAAAAAGACTATTGTGATTCAGATGATGAAGTAGCAGTTGACCTAAATACAAAATTTGGTTATTTACGAGTTTATTTTAGTTTTGATAAAGACGAGGAAGATACAGATTCCAATGGAATTTATTGGAGAAGTGGTCCTACAATAGTTATAAATTTATATAATCTTTTAGATTTAGAAAAATACATTTCAAAAAGAGGAATGGATCCTTATACTTATGAAGAAGGTGTCATTTATTTGACAGGCGAATCTTTTTTGAAATTGGCAAAAACAGGTAATTGTCAAAATACATTTATTCATGAATTTCAACACTTTCTTGATGATAAAAACAAACAATTTTTACAGAAATCAGCTGCTTCTTTTATGGGAAAACCAAAAGAAGAATGGTATTGGAATTCACCTCATGAAAAGAATGCTCATTATTTAGCATGGTTAGCTAAAATAGCTAGTAAATCTTTTAATAAATATAAAAAAGGTCTAAAAGATCTTACTCCAGAACAAAGATTAGATTTTCTAAAAAATGAATGGAAAAACGACGAAGATTTTGTATCATATTACAATGAGCTAAATGATAAATCTAAAAAACGTTTTATGTCAAGACTTTATAATTACCTGAGCACTGATTTTTGGAATAAATAAAAATTGTTTTACTTTTTATAATTTATAGTATATAATATAGTAAACTATAAGCAAAGGATTAAAAGAATGAAATTGGCAGAAGCTAGATTAAGTAGAATATTAAAGCATATTAATGATAATGAAATATGCTTTATTTCTGCATGTCGAAGCGAAAATTCTAATAAAGAAAATAAAAAGTATACTGAAGAGTTAGCAGCCGATATTAGATCATTAGGCTATAGCTATATCACAGTTTTAGGTGGATTTACAGAAAACCGCGGAAAAGAGAATGAAGTTGATATAACAGAAGCATCATTTTTTGTTATAAATAATGGTAATAAAGAAACTTTTGCAGAAGATATGTTTTGGTTATGTGGTAAATACAAACAAGAAAGCATATTGTTAAAAACAGAAGAATATGCACCTTGTTGGTATGATAAAAACGGTGAACCAAACAGTTCAGTTTTATCTAAATTTTCAATACATGACATTGAAAACGGTTTTAGTAAAATTCATGGAACAAAATTTTCATTAATTTCTGAAAATACTGAATATGAATTATCAGGTACTTGCAAACCTAATTTTTCTAGACATATGCATGGATATTTTTTAAGAAAATTGATGAATGCCGGTAAATATCGTTGGGATGAAAAGAAATGATAGTAGAAGAGATTAAATATTTTAGACCAGACGGTAAAGATAAACGTCCTAATGGCGTTTGTTATTATAATGCTGGAATGTATAAAGCAATAGAAGATAATGAAAAATCTTTTATCAGAATGCCTATGACTGAATCTTTCTTATTTGAAGATATTGCCAGCGTTGAAGATCAATATGGTTTTTCTAAATATAAAGGTGGTATGATTGTATTCGCTTTATCAGTAAATGCACTTGTTGATGTATCAGAAAAAAATAGATTAAAGGCTTTTTTGAAAAAAGTATACTATTCTACAATGAATCATGTATTTAAAGATAAAACTTTAAATAAATTAGTTAAAAAGTGGAATGAAGAATTTGGTGATACTCCAGATATGTATTTAGGTGCTTTAACTGTTGGTAATAACTTTAAAGGCAAATATCAATCTGGTGATAAAATTTACAATGATAAATCGACTTCAATCGAATTAGGTGGTGTTCCTAGTGAATTATTATTGTTATTTGCTATTGAAATTTCAAAAACATTTAAACAAGAGACAGTATTAGTAAAAGATTTTAATACAAATAAAATTTTCTTGGTAAATGGTAATGATGTACCTGGCAATACACCTTCTGAAAAATTGATGAATGCTTCAAAAGATTTAGAAAATCTAAATACTTTAAATACAGCTGTATAATCTAGCTTATTAAACTAATCTTAAAAAATTTAAGTTCCAATTAATAAAGAAAGTTTATTAATTATACATTGTTTTATAAAAGATAAAGAGAAAAATATGGGTACTTTTAGTCCAATTAGACCAATAATAGATAGAGCAATTAATTTAGATTTAGCTAATCCAAATATGGCAATCTCTACAAAAGAAGCAGCATTGAAAGAAGATGCTATTGTATTAGGTTGTATGGATTACTATAGATCTTTTCCTATGCGAATTATTTATTGTACCACATATAATTCATCAGGTGGTGGAAAAACAACATTTAATTGGGCAGGATTAGCAGCTCCTAAATTAGATAATGGTGGAATGTATATTCCATTTACAGACATTTTAACTGGAGGTAGTCCAAAAGTTCCAGCTGAACAGATGTCACATGCTCACTTTTTAGGAGTAACTAGAATAGAAAGACCATACTGGTCAAACTATTCAAATCCATCTATGTGGGAAAAACAAATGTTTGGTTTCCAAGTAAGCGCACCTACTTTTGATATTACTTCCACTTTATTAGGCAATTCATATGATGAATTATCAACTGGTCAACCTCAATACTCTATAAACAGAATGGAAGAAAGAGTTGAAGTAGTTGCCCCTTGGGGTTTTGGTCAAATGGCAATTTACGCGGCAATCGGTTTTGATTCTCCAGAATACGTTGAAATGTCTAAAGTTGATTGGTTATGTAAATTTATTTCATTACGTTTTATAGAAAGTATTATTCAAGCACGAGATGGTGTTAAGTTAGATGCCGATTTTGATATTTCTACAGAAGCTTTGAAAACTAGATTAGAAAAGTTAAAAGAAGAAGTAGATAGTATTAAAAATCATAGTGTTTTACATATGGCACAATGGGCATAATAATTTTAGTATTTACAAAAGCCTCTTTATAGGGGCTTTTTTATTATGTAGAAATCAATAAGAAGCTCAAAAGTATTAATAAATACAAAATAAAAAGTTCTAATATATAAATTGAACAATTGTTTTTTATATTTATAGGATTAATCCATGACAAAGAATCAAAACGAAAAGGATACTCGTCAGGTCCTTATTGAGTCTTCTGAATTTTTATCAAAAGTTAAATTATCAAAAAGTTTAAAAGAAGCCGTTCAAATGTCAGCTGGAAAAGCTGGTACTTTGATTGTTAAAAATATTCCATGTACAATTCTTAATCGTATTAATCAGAATGGACGTATTTATACAACACGTGTTGTACAAGCTGCCATAGATGAAGCAGTACAATTAAATTGTTTTGAATCTAAACAATTATTAAGTCAAGCATGTGAACATCCAGAAGGTTCATTTGTGTCACCTACAACAGCATCTCACGTTGTAATAGCAAGTTACATTAAAAAAGACATTGAGATTGTTGTAGAAGGTAAAAAAGGTCGTTTTGATGTATTGTTTCAAGATTGGGAAGTACTTAATACAGAAGAAGGTAAAAATTTAAGAGCATTATTTGAAGCAGAATGCTCTATTGGTACTTCGATCCGTGGTGTTGGAGATATGAATGGTAAATATGTTGAAAATTATTCTTTACTTGGTTGTGACTGCGTTGGTAATCCTTCGTCTTCTACCTTTACTAGAATGCCAGTATCTGAATCTATAAAAGTTGAATTAGCCGATCCAAGAGAATTAAAAGAAACTTTTACTATTGCAACTTCTTCTACTAATGTAGTAAGAGATTTAGAAAAAGCTGCTGTTTTACAAGCTAGATTAGATGATATTGGTTATGGTACAGTTACAAAAACTTCTACAAAACTTGATAGTGAAGTAGATCCTAAAACTGGTGCTGAAACAACAATTACTACATTAGAAGCAGAAACAGAAGATGAAGTAAGTGATATAGATCAAGCATTAGCTATGGCTAAAAATGCTATGTTAAACGGTACTGTAAATATTGATAGCATTACAATTACAAAAAATGAAGAAGAAGAGCCTAAGGAATCTGTTGAAGAAGCAGGAGAGTATGTAGCAGAAGAAGATTTAACTGAAGAAGCTTTGCGTGTATCTTTGGATTATAAACCAACTGGATATGGCTATGAAGTATCTTTAAAAGGTTCACCTGAAAACTTACGTTATATTAAAAAGAATTTACCTCAACCTATGTCAGGTGCATATACAACATTCGGTCCATATAATACTGAAAACCATGACGTTAAAGTTTTAGAATTTGCATATCCTTTTAGTGAAGATGAATTAAATAATCTATTAAATACTCTTCAAAAAGGTATGCATGTACGTATTGCAGAATCTTTAATGACTGAAGCAAAAGAAGAAGATCCAAATACAGGTAAGAAATTTGTATTAAAATGTCCTGCTGGTTTTGTTTCTATGGATGGCAATGCTTTAGTATTTAAAGAAAATCCTGAAGAAGCATTACACTTTATTGTTGGTAAAGAAGAATCTGGTTTAGTACATTTATCTGGAGTTGAAAAAATTCTTGATACAATGGGTGTATACGATGTAGAAAAATATTACCGCAAAGAAGTAACTGATATCAGTGAGCCAGCTGAAGAAAATATGGAAGAAGGTTTAGTCGGTGGCTTAATTGGTGGTGCTGCAGGTGCATTAGTTGGAAATGCTGCGGCTGGACCGTTAGGTGCTCTCGGTGGTGCTGCTTCTGGCTATAGCTTGGGTAGTAATATTGGAGATGATTTGTCTGATAAAGAAGAAAGCATTAAAGAAGATAATGGAAGTGCTACAAAATTTGTTGCTCAAGTTAGTATTATAAAAGAAGATGGTATTCCAGAAACATCTACTGTTCCAGTATCTGGAGTTGAATTAAGTTCGGTTATTAATGAAGTTTCTAATTTATGGAAACAAAAAGCTGATAATGAAGAAGGTCAAGTAGAAGTTAAAGTTATTGATACTACAACAAACGACCAATATATTTATAATCCAGATAGCAATCAATTAGATTTAGCAGAAGCTTCTGGTGAAATTGAGCAAAAAGATAATTCATTGAGTTTAGAATTAGATGATAATACTACTGTTGAAAAAGATTTTGATTCAACAGCACAAGCTTCTGTTGTAAAAGCTGGAATGGAACAAGGTAAGTTAGATGGAAGCGTCATGTTATCAGAAGATGAAACTACTACTGGTTCAACACGCTGTGATTGGTGTGGAAATAATTATCCATCTGAACAAGTAAAGAAAGTTGAAAACTTAGGCAGATTATGCTTTGGATGTCGTCAAAAATTACGTCAACGTGGACATAGCATCAGTTTTGTAAACGAAGCTGCTCCAGAATATGAAGATATTCAACCAGGTTGGTACATTGGTGCTCAAGATATCGGAGTAGCTGGACCATTTGCTTCTAAAGAAGAAGCTTTGTCTGATTTAGGCGATATTGCTGAATTTGTAAATGTTGAGTATATTGGTCCTGAAGATTTACAAAAAGCGGAATCATCTGATATGAATGAAGTATTATTTAAAAATCCTTCTGACGCATCTGATCCTGACGTAGAATTACCTTTGAATGACGCTACAGAAGATGATGAATTTGAAAGAACTGAGAAATGTGTTTGGTGCAACGAAGAGTTTCCCGTATCTGAATTAAGAAATGAAAAAGATTTAGGTAAGATTTGTTATCATTGTGCACACGGTTTAGAATCACGTGAAGGACCTTTGGATTTCGAAGAAGCTTCATCAAGTGATGAAATGCAAATTACATTATATGATATAGATTGGGATGTAGAAGATATTAAAAAGAAATTCAGAGAAAATTCTTTACCAGATGATGTAGCAACAGAAGGTGATTTGTTATCATTGATTAATAATTTGCCTACAGAAGTTAAAGCTACATTAAGTTATGCTGATTTTAAACACTTAAATTCACCAGAAGAATTCAAAAGAGCAGTAATTAATTTTATGAGTGATAAAGTTGGTTTAAAAATAAACAATGCGAAAGGTATAGTATCTTAATTAATAGCTTAATTTTATTAATTATATGTTCTATATATAGAGTATAGTAAACAATTTTACTAATTTAATTTTTTTCTAGATTATAAGGATTAGAAACATGACTAAAGAAGAAATGATTAAAGCATTAAAAGAAAGCAATGCTTTGAACGTAAAAAATGCAGAAGATACTTTGCAAAACATTGAAACAAAAGAAGTAAAAGAAGCTCCTAAAGCTGAAGGTATTCAAGGTTTAGATTCTGAATTACCTACACAAAAAGAAATTGAAAAAGAAGTTGCTAAAGACGAAGGTCCAATCGTTCCAGTTGATGCAGAGGGTGTATCTAAAAACGGTGGTGAAGATGATCGTTTAGAAGCAGGTAAAGTTGAAGCTGAACGTAAAAAAGAAGATAATGGTATGAAAGACGTTATTAATGTTTCTAGTCGTAAAGTTGAAGAAGCTAGCGAAGTAAATAACGAATTATTAGCTCAATTAAAAGAAGCTCAATCTCGTGAAGAAAGCTACAAAGAAAAGATTGAAAAAATCAATGCTTTGTGTGAACATGCTTTAACTAAACAAGCTGAAGAATTGACTAAAGAACACGCTAAAGAAATGAATAGTGTTTTTGAAGCTGTTATTGCTGAAGGTGAAAAAATGGAAAGAGAATTAACAGAATCTGCAGCAAGAAACGAAAGAATGTATAAGACAGCTCAAAAATTATATGAGAATTCAAATAAATTGAATAAGATTCTTTTAGAAGCTGTTAAGAAAGCTCAACCAAAGAAAGAAATGACTCGTTATATGACTCCGGCTGCACGTGCTATTGCTAGCTTGAATAAATAATTTCTTTGAGTAAAGGCATTAAACAAAAAGGACCTTATTTAGAGGTCCTTTTTTTATCAAGGAGGAAAGATGTTTAATAAAATAATACAATTCTTAAAAAAGATACTATCTGAGCCAGAAAGCCAAAAAACGGAGGATAAAGTTATGTTATTTACTTTAGAAGAATTGCTTAAAATAAATAACAATTTAAATAAGCAAGATTGTGAATATTATTACAATGCATTGAATGCTATTTTAGAAAAGCAAAACATAAATACTAAATTAAGAATATGTCATTTTTTAGCTCAAATTATTCATGAAAGTGGACATTTTAAATTTAAATCTGAAAACTTAAATTATTCAGCAAGTGCATTAAAGAGTGTATTTAATAAATATTTTAAAACAGATGCTATTGCAAATGAATATGCCAGAAAACCAGAAAAAATAGCTAACAGAGTTTACGCAAATAGAATGGGTAATGGAGATGAAGCTTCTGGAGATGGATGGAAATATAAAGGCAGAGGTTTAATTCAATTAACAGGTAAATGTAATTACGAAGCTTGTGGAAAAGAGATAGGTTTAGACTTAGTAAATAATCCAGATTTATTGATTGAATCTGCGGACGCAAGTATACTAGCGGCATGTTGGTTTTGGAATTCTAAAAAATTGAATGAGTATGCTGATAAAGATGATGTTCTAACAATTACGAAGAGAATTAACGGTGGAACAAATGGTTTAGAAGAAAGAAAAGCCGTTTTAAACACAGCAAAGGGTATATTAAAATAAATAATGTCAAATGAATTAACTAATTGGATTCCATTTAATACCAAAACTTCAAATTCAAAAAACTTTGAAGTGTTTATAGATGCAATAAAAGAATTGGATACAACTACTTCTCCTGATTTATGGGTAAAATGGAAAGATAGCTCTAGTCAATTAGTAGTTGGTACCGAAAATTATTTTTATAAACTGTATATGGCAGATATAAAAGCGGGTGAATTTTTTGCCAAAGCTAGAGAAGAACTAGCAAAGATTTATAATGAATTATATGGTATTCATTGGTATATCAGAACATTTTACTATGACAATCAAGTATTTCAAATTGAGCAACGTGAACCATTACAAGTATGTGATGAAAAATTATCTTTTGATAAAATTTTATTAGGTTGGAATAAGACTTTAGAATTACTAGAAGAAAAGTTGTTATTAAATCAAATATTTCTTCAAATTAAAGATTATTTTCCTAAAGCGCGTGCTTTGAAATTAGTACGTGATTGTATGAACAAACATATTGATTATGCACTAGATAATAAAGGAAATATAATTTTATTAGATGATGCTGATTGGTTTTTGGCATTAGTAGATGAAGAAGGTAAATGGTTAAATTATAAAAGCACGGTTATAGATATAATAAGTCCAATTGGAGAATCATTTTTTGCTCCATCTGATTTTTTTGAATTTGATGGAGTAACTGGAGCTGGAGAATTAAGTAAATATTGGAATATATATTTACCCAATGAGCAAATGTCTAAAAGTAAAGGTTTGGAGTTCATGTCTAAGCGTGAACAATTATTAGCAAATAACATTAAAATATTAACAACTAATAAATATAGTGATGAAATTTTACTGTTAGAAAAATAATTTATATGATTTATGTTTATTTATATTCTAATATTATATAAATAAATTATTCACAAGGAATATGATGAATAGAGACAATATATTCGATAATTTAGATGAGATTTTTACGCAAGATTGGTATGACAATGTTGTAAAAGCGGCTAACTTTGCCATGCAAAATACAAAAAATAAGAATATAAGTGATGAAGCATTAGCCTTATACATAATTGATTATAATATTAATAAAAGATTACACGAAAAAGTTTTAGAAAATCTAGTAAGTACTTTACCAAAAATAATAAATTGGGAAAATAAAGATTTAATAGATGCTTTTAATGAATTTAAAGATATTATAGATAGTTGTGATATATGTCCAAACTTTAAAAAGTATAAAGCAAAAATTATAACAGGACAATCTGGTTTAATGACGAATGAATTTTTACTTTGGAAAGAGTTAGTAAATACGCATTATCCAAAATTAAATTTGGTCACAACTCCACTTAAAACTAAAAATCATTATACTTTAGAAATTACAAAGATAGATTAAAATAACTAGCAGGTAATGGAATAAAGAGTTGATCTATTGCTTCCGGAGTAATTACTAAACGTACTAATCCACCAGGTATTCGCGTATAATTGATTGCAAATCCCAATTCATTATAATTTCCATCGGTTGACTCAAATAATTTGAGCGTTTTTAATTTAGATTCATCAATTTCTTGATAAATCTTTACTTTTTTATTCCTTAGCATTACTAACTCACTTTATTTTCAAAATTATCTTTAATGTAATCGACGATATTAGGAAATTCTAATAGATCTTTATCTGATAGAATCAATTTTTTCTTATCAAAAGTCAATATATTATCAGTAATAATATATTTTTTAGCAATAAATTCTTTAATTTCAGCTAAAGATAAATACATTTGTTTTTTAGTAGAAGTAATTATTTTTATTCCAGTTTCATCTAAGTTTATAATACGCATTTCATACTCCCATGTTTAACTATATTTTTATTATAAAAATATTTATTCAATTGTAAAACAAAAAATTATACTTACAATTTATTTAGTAGAAAAATTATTTATTTAAATTCTTTTAATAAAGCAATCCATACAAGCGAGAGTTAAAAGAATGAGCACAAAGAAAGAGAAGAAAATCCAATTTAAATTCGAAATGATAGCCTTGGGTGATTTATTAGAAGATGAAAATTGTCAAAAAGATGATTGTGTAACCGCGGCTACATATTTTTATGGAAACTATAAAGTAAATGAATATGAGAAATATAAATTTATAGAGTATTTATATAATCAATATACAAAACTATTTAAAACGTTTTCTAAGAATTTCTTGGCATATAATGAAAACGCTTTTGATTTATTTTGGTCTTTACAAAAAGATTATTTAAGACTTATTCCAGAAATAAGAAAATATTCTTTATCTTTGATAGAAAGTAAAATTACAGAAGACAAGTTAGTTCAAGATTTGCTTAAAAAGAGTATGGAAAATAAAGGATATCCATTAATAGATAAACGTGTATTGAGTTTTAATAAAAATGTAAATGCTATAATAAAAGGAGCGGTAGAAGAAATTTTATTAATCATTAATAAATGGTTAACTTCTCAAGATCCCAATAAATTAAAAAAAGCATTTTATACAGAAAATTTATATAGATATTTAAACTTGTTAAAAATATCAGATGAAAAAGTTATAAAATTTTCAGAATTTTTGTTATATTCAAATGTATCTTATTTTAAAGATAATTTACCATATAATAAAAGTACTTTTTCTAAAATACTTGAATTTATAAACATTAAAAATTTAAATAAAGCTACTTTAGAAAACTATAAAATAGTATTGTTTGATTATAGTGGTAATTCTCTTTTTGAAGACAAAGGTAGATTAGATATTAATTTACAGCCCAATGTATTAAGTGGCTGTTTAAGAGAGTATAAATCGGAGAAAGAATTTATAGAATTTTATTTACCTCGTTTAAAAGAAACAACATTAACAAAAAAAGACTTTTCTTTTATAGAGCAATACGAGTACATAAAATCACTTCTGAGCAATAGTTTGACTAAAAAAGTAAAAGGTATTAATATTTTACTTTACGGCAATCCAGGAAGCGGAAAAACGGCTTTATCGCGTGTGTTAATAAATGATATTGGTGCAGAAGGCTATGAAGTAAGCACATTTATAGAAAATGATCTCAAACCTGTTGATAGATTACACAATGAAAACATTTTAAATAATGACATTAGAATTAAAAATTTTGTTGTGGCTAAAAGGATATTAAAAAAGAATAATAATTCAGTATTGTTATATGACGAAGCTGAAGATTTTTTTAGACGTGAACATCTTGCTTCTCAATCAAAAGGTTTTGTAAATACTATTTTAGAAGATAATTCTACTCCTGTAATTTGGACTACTAATTCATTACGTGCAATGGAATCTTCATTTATTAGACGTTTTACTTATGTATTAAATATTGATAATATACCAAATGAAATATACAAAGATATTATAAATAAAATTGCTAAAAAAGAAGACATTCAATTAGAAGATATTTTTATATCAAATTGTGTACAATATAAACCAACAGTCGGTATTGTTGAAAAAATAATTCGTAATTTTAAATTATCTGGCTTTGTAGATAAGAATAAAATGATTATGGATTTAAAAGATGTATTAAAAGGACAAAATTATGGCGAAGCAGTTAAAAAAATGCCTATTAATAAATTTTCTTTTAATCCAGAATTAGTAAATAGTTCTGAAGATTTAATTGCTCTTACAGAAGCGATTAAACAAAACGGTAGGTTAGACTTTAGTTTGTTATTATATGGTGTTCCAGGGAGCTCTAAAACGAGTTTTGGACGATATTTAGCACAAGAATTAAATCTATCTGTAATAAATATAACATATTCTGAATTATCTTCAATGTGGGTAGGCGAAACGGAAAAAAATATTACACAATTGTTTGAAAGAGCAGAAGCAGAAAAATCATTAATAATTTTAGATGAATGTGATTCATTATTGAGAGATAGACAATGTGCATTCAGAAGCTGGGAAGTAACACAAACAGAAGCTCTTCTTACGGCAATGGAATTTCATCCATATCCGTTTATCATGACTACTAATTTGTATGATAATTTAGACCCAGCAGTTATGCGTAGAATTTTATATAAAGTAAAGCATGATTATTTGACAGAAGATCAAATTAAAAAGGCATTTAAATTTTTCTTTGGAATAGATATTAATGAAAAGTTGCATTTATCTAAATTAACATCTGGTGATTTTGCAATAGTTAAGAAAAAAGCAGAATATACTAATAAATTGTCAGATAAAGATTGGTTAGTATCTAAATTAACAGAAGAAATGAATCAAAAGAAAGCTTTAGAAACTACTGTAAAAATTGATTTATAAAAAAGGCCCCTAATTAAAGGGGCTTTTCTTTAAAATGTAATTTTTGTTACACTCATTACTAGCTTTTCATCTATATCTAGGTTAGTTTCTAGTGCTATAGCAATTACTTTTTTACCAAAGTCATTCCATTTTTTAACTCTTGCTATACCAGGAGTATTAGAAAGAATTAATTTATCAAATTTATTTACTTTACCTAATACTCTTATTTTTGTTTTTCCGGCTAATGCAACAGCTTGACCTTTTTCATCTTTATTTAGCACAATTGCTGGCTTTTCAGAGATTACACCATTTACTTCAGTTGTGGCAACGGTTATATCTTTTTCACCTCCAAACTGAATAAGTGTACCAATAGGATATTTGATATCAGATTTATATTTTTCTGCAAGGTCGGCAAACTGTGCATATAATGATGTAGCGTTTATTGTATTTGCAAAAGTCTTATTGCCATTAATAGTTTCATCACCTGTTCTGTGAACAAGGTTTGTTGATTTAGCAGGATCATAACACCAGTTTGTAGTTGCAATTTTTGTACTATTGTCACCTGCTGGAGGGGTAGGAGCAGATGTATACATTGTACCATCTTTTTTAACATAGGCTGAAATTGAACAATTTACTCTAGTACCATCTTCTTTATAATTAGAAGCAACGTGAGTAAATGAAACTGTACCATCTGTAGAAATATGTTGCTGAATATAGCTCATATTTTTATTGTTTTTATCATTCCAGACAATATGTTGGTACTGGTTAGCAGTAGGTATAGTTAATGCATCATAATCAGTATTTACTATATTTAAGGCTCCATAATTTCCTGCGCGTTTTACATATGGACCAACCGTAAATGTTTTAGTACCACTAATAGTTTCGTCATATTTAGTGTGTACAAATTCACCTGTTCTTTGTGTTGAAATTTTACGTAAAGCATCCCATACTTGACCAATTGTAGCCAAATTATATTTGTTTTGATCTCCAATGCTAGTAATATCTACTGTAGGAATTTCATCTTTATAATTAATTCTCCATGGCTTAGATTCTGCATCTAATTTATCAGTATCATCCATACCAGGTAAGTTTGTGAGATTTAATTTTAATAGACCTGCACCGCCAATTTTTGGTAATTCAGAAGTACAGCTTAAATATAAATCTGCCTCTGTATTGGATGCTGAATATATTTTTAATGTAATTGGATCAAAATAAGTATGTCCAGATTCAGGAGAGTAAGTATAGGAAGTAATTGCTCCAGTATCTTCTGTAACACTATTGATTATAATAGTCAAAGGAGGAATAATTAATGGACTATTATTAACTGCATATTCTTTTCCAGCTATAAATCCACCTTCAGTAGCATTTTCTGGTAAATTAATTGCTGTAATTTTATATGTATAAAGATTTGTATTAGTATCTAAAGTACTAGTAACGTCATATGTTACAGTTTTATTATTGTCAGAAGTAATAGCAATAGAAGTAATCTCTTTATCACCATTTTTAAAAGAAAGTCCAGATTCTGCTAATGTTGGATAACCATTTGCATCAATTGCATCTACAATAACTGATAATGTTTTACCATCGTTTGCTAACCATATTCCTGTGAAATATTCACTATCTGGCATAAAATTTGTACCTGGTTTTAAGATAGTAGTATAATCATTTTCATAGGTATATAAAGTATTATCGTTTGATGCATACAAAGGTTCATAAGATTTAATATTCATTAAATCAGTTGTTAAAAATCCAGTATCTGCAAACTTAGTATCTATATAGTGTTTTACCGCTTTTGTTTCTGGATAATGACCATCTTGTATTAAATTATCTAGTGCTGGAATATCAGCATCTTTATTTCTAGTAGTTTCTAATTCATATCCTAAATCTTGATCGAAGAAAACATTTGACCAAGTTTCTTGAGAAACATTTGATAAATCTGCCTTTGCTAATACTGGGCCTCTCATTGTAGAAGGACGAGTATCTACACTTTCTGTAAGATTAGTTGTATCAACATTTGATACATCAGCATAAGCTAAAGCACCATTTCCATTTGCTCCATTATGCTTTGTAGTATCTGCCAAATTAGCAGTATTTATATTTGTAGTATCTGCATATGCAAGATTACCATTTTTACCAGTACCACGATTATTTGCAAGAGTACTTGTCAAAACATTTGACATGTCAGCTAAAGCATATTGTTTTAATGTTTCATTCATATTATCAACTGAACTTAATCCATATTCAGTCAATACAGTAACTACTCTTTCTATTGTAGGAGCATCTGTTAATTTTTCAATATTACTTAAATCTGCGTATGCTAAGTTTTTATCACCAAATAAAGGACGATTTTCAGCAAGCACTTGTGATGTGATATTTCTTGTATCAGCACGACACATTGGAATACCACCTTTAGTTACACCATTGTGCAATCTAAGTGTTGTATTAATATCTGTACCTTGAGCACCTCCAGAAGAAGAATATCCTAAATCTGCAGTAATTTCACCCAATATACCAGTGAAATTCATATTTGCAGTAGTATCGCCTTTTCTTAAAGAAATCGCTGTAGTTTCTACAAAGCTTGCCATTATTTATTTTCCTTTAAAAATCTATTCTTACAGCACATTCAATTAATTTAGATGTACCAAAACTTTTTGCAATAATTTTTCCTAAACATCTTCCATTTTCAACAGTAGATGCACAACCTTTTTTAATTTTAGATAAGTAAATTCTATCACCGAATTTAGGCATACAGTGTCCATCAAACAACACTGGAACACGTCCTACTAAAGCAACAGGTAAATGTAAATCAGATTTCTTTTCACCTAATTGATAACCAGGATTTGTTGAGATAATACCATTACATTCATCTGTAGCAATAGAGATTTCTTTTAATCCTTTACCCATAGTAATTAAAGTACCTGGTTCATAGAATTGATCTGCTTCATAAAATTCTGCAAGGTCAGCCCACCATGCTCTAAATGCCATACCATAAAAAGAAATATCATCATCTGTAACATATGGGTTCTTACTAGTACTATTATATGGTGCTACTGTATTTTTACCAAGAACTACTTTATCAAAACGAACATATGATTCAACATTAATTGGATTTGCCAAACTACTACCTGTTTGATTTTGATTTAATGGTAATGAAGTTTGTAAATAATTTGCTTTTAATGTTGAAGGCATAATAGCTGTTTGTTCACTGGCATTTACATGAGTAACTACTTCTTTTACTTCTTCATTTGTAGCATATCTTGTAGTACCATATACTTCTTGGCTTGCTTCATTTCTTAAATCTAAAGCTAAACGAATACTATTTGTACTAGTTACCCAACCTAAGAATGAATCATTCTTTTCTAATACTGGTTTACCTGCATTTGCATCATCACCACAATAAACTGGTTTATTTAACCAATTTGCAGGAAATTGCCATCTATATGTAGGTTGTTCAAGTTGTGATACTGTGAATCTAGCACCATTACCATAACGAGGCAATTGAGAACGAGGATCATATATTGCTGGTAAGATAGTAGGATTACTTGGAATATTTACATTACCTACTGAAGGACCTAAAAATGCAAATTCAGTGATTGTACCATTTTGATCAATAGCTACGATTCTTACTTTGAATGTTAAACCATCGGCACCTAAAATCAATAATTCATCGCCAACTGCATAATCTGCACCACCATTTGCTAAAGAAACGGTATATTGATAAGAAATACTTTTATTTACAATTTCACCAGAAAAGACAACACTATTACCGATTCGAATACCGATTGGCATTAATGCATTATTACCTTGTTCTTCGTATGTTTTGCCTTCAGCTAAATCATATTTTTCTAATGTTGAATTCCAGTATACAAACATATAATTACTTACACGATTTGTAAATTGGCTAGGATCTGCATTAATAAAATTATCTGTAGGTTGAAAGAAAGCCCAATCTATATCTTGATTATATGCATATTGTAATTCACCGTTTTGTGTTTCAGCAACAGTAATATTTGCATTACGTGGAACAGCCAATGCTGGAATTCCAGTACCATATAAACTATCTACTACATAGCAATTATATGGACGTTTTCTAGGATCGTTTGGATATAATAATAAAGATTCATTAGGAACTTCAGGTATATTTTGTTCACCTTCAGACATTACTTGTAAATTAGATACAAAACCTAAGTTAGTTAATACTGTATTAAAGTATAATTTAATTGTATTACCAACTCTATCAACCGTTGTACTATATTTTTTAACAACTGATGGTAAAGAAGCAATACCAAATAATATATCAGAAGTATTATTTGATGGATCTTTTACATATAAACCGATTGCACCGATATTCCATTCTTCTTTACCATTATCTGAAATAGCACCTAAACCTTCAGGAGGTAATTCAACGATATATTGTAAACCACCAGAAGTAGAATTAAAACGCCATTTTAATACATGAGGAAGCAATGGATCTCCAGTTGTATCATCTTTTAAGTTAGGTGATCCAATAGTACCTACTGAAAATACAACTTCGCCTGCTTGTAATAAGTTAGTATCTGTCCAGTTAATCAATGGAATATTAGGATGTAAAACGGTATTATTAATAATTTTAATACCACTGAAGTATAATTGAATTCCACCACGTGCAACATTAGTTAATGCAGCCAAACCTTCATTTGTGATAACTAAACTATAGCTAGGATCTGGCTGTACAATAGCCCAGTTTACACCATTATATTGTTCTAATTCCCAACCATCTTCATCGTTTCCAATAGCACAATACAAACCTGGAGCCAAACGAGCTGGGTTAGTAAGGAAAAATTGGTTACGACTAATAGGTGAACCTTCTCCTGTACGTCTTGCAAAAAACAAATCATCTGCAATGTCATAAGAAATTAATTGATTACGTGAAACTAACATTATTATTCCTAAAAAGTATTTATAATATGATTTTATGCTGGAATTATTCTATTGTTATAGAACTTAAAAAACCTAATGATTACTTGATTTAATGTATTCCCTATATCAAAACAGGAATATCTGCTTGGCGATGTGGATCATTAGTAAAACTATATGTAATATCATGATAGAGAGGAGTAGAAAGAATAGAGTATTCTACTGTACCATTACTACCATAAGCTCCACCTGCACCACCACCGCCTGAGCCTGGATTTTCATTACCAAAAGTATATACTTCAATAATACTGTGTATATATACAACTGTAGATGCTATATCATAGAAAGCATTTTTAAATTCTTTCATAAATGTATCATAATCTACTTCTGCTGGAACTTGAACTGCTACATTTACATGGTTTGTAGGATACCAATTGGTAGGTCTATTCCATTCATACCATTCAATCCATTTACCTTTGATTTCATCAGTGACTAATCCATAGTCATAAGTGTTTTCTACTTTTTCTGTAGTAACCAATCCATAATCTACAGTTGGTTTATTTGGACCAGGTGTAGGTTCAACAACATATTGATTCATTTCTACTGGTTTTTCAATAAGTATACTTTCACCTTGCTCATTAGTTATATAAACAGGACGAGTAGGATGTAAAATAATAGGTCTATTTGGATTTTCTAAAACACCTGGATCATTTGGAGTATTAGATAAAGAATCTATTGGATTTGCAATTACTCCTACATAACCATAGTCAGTTACTGGATATACATATTCACGATGATAAATAGCTCCTAGTTCTTCTGCAGTTCTGAATGTAACATATCTTCTGATTGGATCTTTATCTTCGTTTAAATCTTCGATTGGAGTAAATAATTGCTCCATTTTTATAATATGTGAATTGTCATTTGAAAAATTATAAAAGTTATAAGATTCTCTTGTACCTACTACTTTATAAAAATTTGTTAACTCTTCAAGTAATGCGTGCTTTTTTTCAAGGGTTAAGTTAGTAATTTTGATATTTAAACCTAAGAAATTAATTAAAGCATTAATATTTGAAGAATCTACTTTATTTATACTACGAATATTTTTTAAGCGTTGTAAACTATCATATGTTTCATTTAATAAAAGTTTTTGAAAAATACCTAATAGTTCAGGAAACAAAGTACCTTGTAAATCAAATTCTGAAATATAATGTAAAATAGATCTAGCATTTGGTACTTGTAAAAAATATTCTTCTTTAGTATACATTTGTTTTTTAAATGGATGCACACTAATTGCTTTTACTGAAGTTGTTTCATAATTATTATCAGTAATCATTAAACAACCATCGCCGTTTTCTTCTTTTATAAAGAAACCTGGACGTAAATCATCAACTGCCAATCTAGCAATTTTAGTAAATGTAACTATAGTATCATAAGCATCTGGTACAGGTAAATCATAATCGTCATATGGACCATATGAAAAGTATCCAGGTTGTTCAGCAAATAATAAATTTTTTGTATCATCACTTAAACGGTAATAATCTACAATATCGATTCCTTCACGAATAGTTATATTTAATGTAACAATATTACCAACTTTTATAATTTTATCATGAGTTATTAATTGTCCATTGATAAAAAACATATAACGCAAGTGAGTATAATCATTTAAATCAAAACTATGAGTCTTTTGATTCCATGTAGAATCTTTTACTACTTGATCTTTATATAAGATTGCTTCTGATACATATATAATAACAGTACTTATTTGTTCAGAAGGATACATAGAATGTATAGTAATAGAAGAATAATCACTACCAATTGTAAATTCATTTGGTAATAATTTATAGCCGTTTACAAATACAATTAATGTTTTGGAATCTAAATCTTTTAATTTGTTATTAAATTTATCAAAACCTTCTATTTTAGTACCGGGTTTTTTTAAAGAAATATTATATTCATAATATTGACAAGTATCAGTATGTTGATATAAGCACAATGTACCTTCTACTGTATCTAATACGTTAATATAACCATCAGTAATTGAATATCTTGTTTTAGATTGAATAATCCCATTATTAAATAACAATGAAGTCATACCAATTGGTGAAATAATAATATCACCAATTCCTTTAATTTTATTTATTTCATTTGTTACAGAATTTGTCATTATTTAAACTCTTCAACTGTTTCTGTTATGTTTATGAAAGATGAAATCATAATGTTATTATTTGGAATATCAATATTATCTGTTGGAGAAGTAACTTTACACCATTTTACATTTGGTGTATTCTTAATAGCAGCATAAATATCTGAAATTTTTAATCCTTTTCCAATATAATCTGGAGTTATTTCAAATAACTTCAAAATATTGTTTTTAATATTTTGAATAATTGTACCGCTTGTAATAGATGCGTTTATATCTAATGATACAACAGCTGAGATTCCAATTTGTGTAATTTCAGGTTGTTTGAATTCCAAGAATGTTGTAAAGTGATTAAATTCATTTATAATAGGCTGATCTAAATAATTAATATCTTGACTATCTATTCTATTTCCAACAAAATTAGCTTGTACTTGTAAATTGTTTACACTTGAAATAGATATTGTACCATTTGCACCAGGTACACCGTTTGCACCTGATAATAAAGTTGTATTGATATCTAAAACTAAACCAGAACCAGATGAGTTTTCTAAACTTTCAACCAAAGTTGTTTCATATCTTTTTGATTCAGAACCATCTGTAGGACCATAATTTTTACCAATACTCATAGATTTGTTCCAAACAACTGATAATGCTGTTCCTTCAGAATTAACAGTAGCAATACGAACTCTTAATTCACCATTCGTACCATTTAGAGTAACAATATCATTTGGTCTATAACCTGAACCGCCATTTCCAAGTGGAACTGTTCCTGTTTCTGGTACAAAATATGCATTGTATACAGGATTATCTGCTAATGGAATTGGAGCATTTGATTTAATATATTCTGTACCAGTTAAAACTGAGTTACCGTTTAAAGTAACCGTATATGTACCATTATCTACATTTATTACATTTATTAAGAATGGTAATTCAATATTGGTTTCTTCATTTTTAAATACATATGCTAATATATTTCCATTTCTATAACCATTTGCACTAGTAATACCATCTAATTTTATTTCATAAGAGTATAATGGATAATCTGCTGAGTTTATTAGAGCACTCGTTAAATAACCATCTGGACTTTCTGGACCAGGACTACCAGCAGTTGGTAAGTTAATATTTAATTTACCGTTATCCTCATAGTAAATTACAGAGCTATCTTCAGAATACATCATTTTAATAGTATCTATTGCAACATGAGGTTCTGCATGTAAATCTGTATTTTCACATGAATAAAATTCGATTACATAATATTTATATTTTTCAAATTCTGGTTTACCAGATAAATTCATAGTTTGTTTGAAACAGTTTGTAGGAATCCAGTCTGTCCAGTTATCATTATTGTTATTCCATGGTGTACTCAAATAAGTACGATTTATTAAACAATCCCAATCTTTACTGTTTCTAATATTTTCTAAACTTGGCATAGGATACTTATTTGTACCAAACATTGCAACTGTACCAGGGAAAGGACCGTTTGCTGGGTTAGTAGCTTTAAATTTAATACCAACGATTGATTTAACAGTATCTTCATATGTTAAAATGATTTGTACGGGATTTAATAGAGTTGGTGTATATAAACTTTCATAAAATGCAGTGTCACCATTTGGTTTATCAGATCTTGCGCTCAAAATTTTATAGTTTTCATCTTGATCAGGAGCAGCTTCATCACCTCTATCATCATTTGTTGTAATTAAATTTGAATAATAGATTCTTTCAAAGTTAAGATAAATCTGTAATCCTGTACCAGTAGAAGAACCTGCTAAGCGTGAAGTACTGAAAGCAGCACTATCATTTAATAATGGCGTTTCACCTGCTAATTCTCCACCAAAACCAGGAAGAACTGCGTTACTTCCACCTTCTAACTCTGGATCGCTTTCTGGTGTAGATTGAGGAGTCCATTGTTGAGAGGCAGTGCGTTTTAATAATTCTATTTTTTTAACTTCACCACCGGTACCTATTTCTTTAATACGAAGAGTAATTTCATTATTAGTATTATTTACATATAATTCATCGTTTACACTGTATAATTTACCAGGATTTACAATATAATTCATTGGAAGAACTGCTTCAAAGCCTTCTTGCATAGAATTAATCCAGTCTGGTAAAATACTATCTCTAGGATCAATAGCATTATTATTAATAAATAATTGACCTTTTGCACCAGAATCTTGAAATACTATAGGAGAAACAGTATTTTTTAAGTTTTGGATTCTTATGTTGTATGATCCCCAAAAACCACGTGAGCTATATAATGCACTTTCAAAATGAGTAGGATCAGAAATATTACCAATTTCAAAATATGGATATGTTTCAAATGATTTTAATCCAGTATAATATACCATATTCATCATAATTGAATCATATGCACCTACTTTATTTGCTTCTTCGTATTCACCCCATACAGCAGAAGTTAAATATCCACATTTATTTTGTAATAAAGCATTATAATCTTGTCTTCTAATTGCACGATGACCAGAAGCAAAGATATATGGTGAAGTTTGACGAAGAATCTCTAAAGATTGTTTACCAAAACCGCCATAAGCAGTTGAAGTAGTTAATACTTCTAATTTTAATGTATCTTGATTTCCAAAGTTATCTGTATAAACCAAAGAAGTTAATAAAGTGCCTTCTAAATCAGTTTCTGACATATTTCCGTCTGTACCATCATTCGATACATAACGAATTTGAATATTGCTGTCAGTGCTAGGCATGTTACCTAATTGGTTGTCACCTACTTTGATATAAGATTGTCCATCTGGGTCTGTCTTTAATACTACTACATTTAATGCGCTAGAATCTAATACGTAATTTTTATCATAAGGGATAAATGAATCTGTTACTTCCCATTCTTGTCCATTTACAAAGACTCTTACCATATTATTATTTGCTTTAAAGTCAGAAGCAAAATAAAATTTTTCACCAGGTATACCAGAAGAAATATGGTTTGATTCTAAAACTTCACCTTGTGTTAATATAATATCAGATACAACTTCGTTGTTAGCTGGAATAATAATAGCACTACTATTAAAGAATTTTTTGCCTTGGATTTCAAATAATGTTTCAGCAGGAATTACAGTATTAATACCTTTAAAATTCTGTTTAGTTAGTTTTACTTTTACTTGAGCGGAATTGTTTCCATGTAAATCATTACCGAGAGTATTTGCTAATTGATAAATAGCAGCTTCTGAAAAAGCAGTTTCAGTATAGCAGTTTGCCATAGCAGATACAAGCATATATTGTAACATTGCTCCGTATGCAGCGAAACCATTTACTAAAAAAGTAGCAGTATCTGAAGGGAAAAGCGCTTTAAAAGTATCGCTTTCTGTATTCCATTGTTCTTTAATTGCAGCTGCTAAGCTATCTACATCATATATAATATTATCTAATTTCATTTATTTATCTCGATACTATTGATTCTACACCGCTAGAAACATTGTTTAAACCAGGAACTCTAAAATTACATGAAACTTTATATGAATGATTATCTATTCTTACGATATTTATATCAGCAGGACTTAATGTAACACGAGGTTCCCAATCTGTAATATCCATATATAAAAACATTATTACATCACTTGGATGTAAGTTATTTTCAAAAAGTAATGTCTTTAAAGATGTTCCATAATTTCTATTAAATGGAACTTCACCTTTTCCAGTACTAAATAATCTCAATAATGCTTTTTTTACTGAGTTTAAGTCATAATTTAGACTATTATTTTCTTTTATACTTGTACGAAAAGATGGATTTAAATCGGTATAAGTACTCATTTATAATATATCACAAATAAAACAATGTTTGATTACTGTTTATTAGAACTTATTATCATAAAGGCTAAAGGAAAATATTGAATTATATTAACCTTGACCTGGGGCAGTAGGAGTAGGACCACCAGGACCAGGTGAATAAGTATGAGTATGTGTACTTAAATTTACAGCTCCACCTTTAGCTGACACTTCTTGCATTGATACAATATTACCTTTTACATTTAAATTACCAGTCATGTCTGTAGTAGGAGCATCAATAGTAACTTGAGTTGCTTTTATAGTAGCATTTTGACAAGTTATTTTTACACTATTGGAAACATTGATGGTCATTTCTTTAATTAAATCTATATTAATATCACCATCAAATAACATCTGAAATAATTTTTTGATTTTATCGATTCCGATGAATTGACCATTTGGTCTATATATACCATATGTATTTAAATAATCTTCTGTAGTAGGCGTTTGTGGAGTCTTTTTATATAAATTTCCTAAATATAAGAGAGAATTAACATCATCACCTACAGCTAGTAATAATATTTTAGATCCGATTTCAGGAACTTTATGATTTAAATCAGCAGTGTCACTTATACCCATAAAAGCAGTATCAACTCTTGCTGCCCATGGTAATTGTTCAGTAGTAATTAATTCATTATGCAATTTATCAATACGTACTTTGACTCTATAATTTTGAGTAGGGTCATTATTATCCTCTACTGTACCAATAAATAAAGGATTTTGAAAGGTATTTTTATTTGTAAAAAAATTTCTCATTTATTAATATACCTCTCTAGTTAATGCTTTACCATTCAAACCTTGCATTACAACTTCTACCATACTTGTAATAGCTTTTAAGCTTATGTCTAAATGAATAGCATCTATCATATAGGTACCACTTAAAGCTTTTACTTGAGCATCTTGATATTGAGCATCTATTAAGTTTAAGTTTACGATTTGTGCAAGTCTATATGGTTGAAAGAACTGACTTTCTAATGTAACATATGAAGAATATGTTGATAAAATTCTTCTATTTTGTTTTACTGCATTATAATAGTTTGGATTAAAATTACCAACATCAAATGGTAAAAATTCTTCATCTAATCCTTGTGACAATTCTTTAGAAATATTTATTATTTTACTTTCTGCCACTACTTTTTTAGAAAAAGCTTCTTTTGGTCCATATGTTAACAAGTCAAAATAATAGTCTGTACCACCATAACCTTCATTTCTTAAGTTATTAGTACCAGATTGTAAAGAAGCTTTGGCAAAAGTATAACCAAATTCTTTATTCTGTAAATTTGGAGTAGGGGTTTGAACAAAAGTATAGATTTTTTCTTGACGCTCTCTAAATAAAGTTGTTAAATTTTTATAAAGCAAACGTTTTTGACGATCAAAACACCAAAACATTCCAGATGTTTCATTTATCCAACCTTTTTGCGCTAAAATATTCATATATTGATAAATTGTATTTTGACCTGCTACCCATAATTGAACATCATTTGTACTATCTATATCACTTGTTAAATTGTGATCTGAAGCAATCTTTTGAAAAATATTAGATGTAGTTGCATGCATATTATATTTATTAGCACTAGAATAGCCATTATAAAAATCAATGACACCCTCTAAAATAACATGCATATATTTATGTTGTAATTCTAATTCTTTGATATTAAAGAGTCTAAATTTATATTCTTCATCTAATTTTAATGTTTTTGAATTAATATGAAATTTAATTAATGTACCATCTACTATTGAGCGATTATCTATAAAATCAATTGGTAAAAATACTTCAAGATTACAAGTAGGAATAGGATTAGATATAGACTCAAAGATATCTGCTCTTACAAATGAAGCGGCAGAAGTATTAAAGATGTTTAAATCATCTATAAATATTTCTAAGTCATAAATATCTTGTACAATCATATTAATTTAACTCGATTACTGTACCAATTCTAGAATTATCTTCATTATCGTTTGCACTGTTAGAGCCTTCGATAATATTATTAATTTGTTCATGTGAATTGATGGAATATACAAAGTTTTCTTTTATATCTTCAAACGGATCATCTAATCTATTTAATAATAAAAGCCACCACCAATATTGTGCTGCACCTAACATAGAATTCTTAGCTACTAAATCAGGATAACCTTCTTCATGTTCAGCAACAAGATAATTTTGTATAGGATATAAACTATTAGCAACTTCATTAAAGTATTTGTGTAAATTGTTTAATCCAGCATTAATATCAGTACTTGGTATACCGTTATTATCTGTTATTTTTTCATCAAAAAAAGAATCAAAATTTATATCATTTGCCATAAGATATTATCCTAATTTACTGAATAGATTACTTGCTCCACTTATGAAACCTTCGATTGCTGAACCTGCTTTATCTTGTAATTCGGCAAAGTTTGCATTCATGTTGCCAGCTTCTTCATTTGGTTTTAACCAAAGCATTTTACTAAAGTGGTCAGCAGTGAGAGCTTCAATAGTAGTAATATTTATAGTAACAAAGGCTAATAATGGAGTTAGGTAATCAGTACCTCCCATACCTATTTCTGAAACATTTTTATAGCTATGTCTAATCATTGTTTTGGTATTAGGATAATCTACACGTACACTTTCGATTATACAATTATCAACCAATAAAATACCACCTAATTGAAGCATAATTCTGGCTGTAGTAGGATGTAAATCTATTGTTTTATCTACAGCGCCTTGCTGTTGGTCACCTTCTCTAAAAATATTTTTATATTTAATACTTAAGTTTAATGGTGAAGGAGGAGGAGTATAAAATCCAAATCTACCTGCTTCACTAGGTAAAGATAATGATCCTAAAAATTCTAAAGCTTCTACTAAGTTAGTTCTTAAACCAGTTTGATTATTATCTGTTCCATAACCATCATCAATAACGGGAATTCTTAAACTCAATGAAAGAGGCTCTGTGCCATCCCAAATTTTCATTGTTGTTACACGGTTAATACCTGAATTAATTCCCATTTTTGAACCAACTACTTGCATAAGTAAATTGGTATTGGCTCCACCAAAGGAGCTAAGTGGAGCCGACCATTTTGAGCCAAAAGAATAACCAATATTCTCAGGCAAGTTTGCAGAAATTAAATAAGTATCTGTATTACTAGGAGCTTTTGAACCATGTCTATACATTCCTGAAAAGTTATTTATGTATATTCTAGTTTGGTGATATTGTCTAAAAGCTCCACCATTTCCAGCAGTATCTCCATCAAGTGGAATACCAACATTAGAGAAGTCTAAAGACTTGTGATATTTAACACCTCTATTTGAAGATACAGAATTATTATATAAAGCAGATGTACCTATACTTGCTATTTTATTTCCACGTTCTGTATCTGTATTCCAAACTGAAGGATTAGCCATTTATTAATCAAACCTCTTAACTCTTGTTCTTTCTGCATGGTTTAAAGAATATCCATACAGTGTTGTTACATGATCTTTATATGAATGCTGAAATAGTTGTAATGCTGCTTTAGAAGTAAATACTGCTTTAAACGCTTCTTCATATCCATATGGATTTTCATGATCTCTTTCTGCATATTTTACCATCAATGGTGAAGTAATAATATAGTAAAATTCTCCATCTCTTTCACCATCAGAATATACATAAAAATTAGTCATGTTTCTACTATTTCCGCAATCTACGGCAGGCATTTCGCCATAAGTACTAAATAATTCATGATTTTTAGGATCTTTTACCATTTTTTCACAAAGTTCTTGATCCGTAAACCAAAACATTGTATGATTCTTTTTTACTTTTTGACCAAAAGCATTTTCAGGCTGATAAATCATTTCATTTTTACATGATAAACCAGTAACCTCATACTTACATTTAGAACTTGGTTCTTGATAGATTCTTGTTGTACTACAACCTGTTAAAACAAATACCAAAAGCAATATAATATTAAGTTTTTTCATTTTAAGTCTCCTTTTCTATTCACTATATATTCATTATAGTATAAAAAAACTTAAATGTAAAACAGATTTTGTTTTTAAGTTGTAAATAATAATGTTCTTGCAGAATCACCAACTGGATAAACAGATTTTTCCATTTGATATACATTATTATTATATATAACTGGTGTTTCAGATTGTCCACCTGAAGAATAACTCATATCTGTACCAACAACAGAACTTGCTTCTGGTTCTGTAGAAGTCATCATATTTCCACCACCCATGGCCAATTGTATGCTATTTTGACCATCTAATGAAGCAATTCCATTTGTTTCTAATTTATAACTTCCACCATTTGTCATGCTAGCTACAACACCACGTTGTGATTGACCTTTTGAATATTCTAAATGTACCCAAGAAGCACGACCATTCTTTTCTGCAATAGCTCTACCAAATGGAATATTGTATTTATTAAGTACTCCTATGATTTTATCATTAGATAAACCAGGCACCTGAATATCCATTGCTGTACCAGTCAAGTGACGAGAATTAGTTGCACCACCTATTTTTCTATTATAAGCTGGACTTCTATATGATGAAGTAACTCTTACATTATATTGACCAGAGCCAAATTCTGAATTTAAAGCTGATTGTAAAGGATCAAGGATTGTATCATGAGTATCATGTAAATTATTTAATACAGAATGTGGAATTGGACCATTCATACTAATTAAATTAGAATTTAAAGGTACTCCTCCAAAATCTGGAGTCGCTGCTATACCAGTAGGATCACCTTCAGCAATTCCTAATTTATCTTTAAACCAATTTATTACAGTATTTCCAATTTCTTTTGTAGCATCTTTTAATTGAGTGCCTTTTTCTAATACATAATTACCAGCAGCTTCTACTTTTTCGCCAACTGCTTCACCAACAGCAACTGCTTTCTTTTTAACAAAACTTAATGGATCATCACAAAATTCTTTAAAACCTTGAACAGCTTTACCAAATTTATCTTTAATCCAGTCTTTAATATCTGTCCAAATACTAGTTGCAGCAGTAGTTATTGAATCCCATGTAGTTTTAGCTAAATTTTTTGTATATGTCCAAGGATCTTTAGCAAATTCTTTTATTTCACCCCAAACTTGAGTAGCTTTGTTTTGAATAACAGTACCAACATCAGAAAAAGCTTTAGTTGTTAAATCCCAACCTGCAGCCGCTAAATTTTTAGTTGATGTCCATGTATCACTTGCTAATTTTTTAGTAGAATCCCAAGTTTCTGAAGCAAATTTTGTAGTATTATCCCATAAACGTTTGGTCATACCAGGTATTCCCATTACAAATTCAGCTGCGGTACTTATTGTATTTACTAACCAAGCTACTGTACCACCAAAAAATTCACCAATACCATAAACAATATCAAACATACCTTTGAAAGCACCACCGAGTCCTTGAAGAACTCCACTTGAGCCCAAAGTATCTACAAAATCATTAAACCATTTTACTAATGTATCAATATTATTTGCGATTAAAGTTACAATACCACCTATAATAGCACCAGCGAATCCACCAAACTTCATACCAATTAAGGCTCCTGGTAAAAAGTCAGTAATTAAAGCAGCAGCAGTACTTGCTGTACCTTCTGACATACCTATTCCAGATAACATATTATTTAGTGTTTTTTCTACAAGATTGCTTATTTTTGGAAATAGTAACATTACTGCGCCTGGCAATAAAGTAAGCAGACTAGGTACAACTGTACTTACTAAACCTCCTAAAGCACCTAATATTTTACCAAGAAAGCCTTTATTTGATTTTTTTTCTTCTGGTTCACCTGCATTTTTACCAGACATGTTGTCTAAGCTATCTTGAATTTTATCTAATTTATCAGGAATTTTGTTTTTATCTAAATTATTAATAGCTGAACTATCTCGGTCTGTTCTGGTCATTGATTTACCTAAACCCATTAAAGCAGCATTAACAATTTTATCTAATTGTAATGCTTGAGCAATAACTGGATTTATTACACCACCGGTTGCAGCAGAAATACCAATACTTGTTAAAGCACTAGAAGGAGCATTTTTTACAGACTGTGCAGATTTATAAATAGTATTTTCTTTATAAGATTCTTCATATCTTCTTTTTTCTTCTTCTTGACGTTGTTTTTCTTCTTCAGCACGACGAATATTGTCTTGTCTTAAACGTAATTCTTCACGTGTTAATTTAATTAATTGTGTACGAAGATTTGCTTCTTCTTGTTGTGTAATTAATGCTTGTTGCGCTACTTTTTCTCTAGCTTCTGCAATTTGTTCAGCATTTCTTCTTTTTGAAGGAGTAGAAGAGGGTGTAGAAGATGTTAAACCTTTCTTAACATCTTCTAATAAATTTATAATTCTATCTAATTTTGTATTATCACTCTTTGGTAATGCTATATCAACCATTTATCAACTATCCAAACTTATTTTGAGCTTCGTTTCTTTCTTTTTCTAAATCAATTAGATATTGAGTATGTCTATTATAAAACCACTCTACATATTCCCAAGGCATCGTTTGAATATCTTGATAACCGAGTTTTAGTTGATTCATTAACCACCATTCTCGTTCAAGAATGTCATTTAAATCAAACGATGGAAAAAAAGTCCTCTAAAGCTAACATATAAGCTCTAGATTCCTCCTTTCCACATTTAGGGCATTTTACAAGCATTTCTTCTTTTACACCCCAGATGTTATTTCTAAACCAATCTTCTACTTGAAAAATATCTTCTGCAGTAATAGTACCATCTTCGGCCAAAGCATACATTTCAGCAAGAGAACGTCCATTAGAAATCAAACATAAATCTAAAAGCAAGAGTCTCATTTGAGGATCTTTATCATCTAAATGACGAGATTTAACAAATGCATCGATGTCTATATCATCTTGCATTATTTTATTTCTAATTTTTGTTTCACCTAGCTGTTGTAAATTAATATGATCTACTAATTCGGGTAAATCATCTGGAGTATTAATAATTAAATCTCCCATTTCAAGAGGCAATGTAATTTTTTCTTTACATGCTTTATCGTTTTCTTTATCATATCCATCACAAGTAAATGTTAATTTAATTGGATACTTTTCATAAGTAGTAAAACGAATACGATAAAGTAAATATTGAACATCAAACCAATATAGTTGTTCAAAAGTCATTTCTGGATTATCAAACTGAATGAGCTTTTTAATAAAATCTACATAGTCTTTATTTGATTTTTGTTGTTTTTGACTAAGTGATAGAATATATTTTTGTTCAATAGGGGTAATTCTTCGATTGCTAATATTAAACTCTTTTTCATAGAGCATTTTACCAGGCAAATCTACTGCGTAATATTCATGTGCCATTTATTTCTCCTTTTTATGCACCCTCGTTTTCATCTGGAACACCATATACATCTTTAACAGAATAATCTCTTACTCCAGAGTAATCTGTCAATCCAATTGTCTTAGTTACAAGAGAAGTTGCTTTTGTTAAAGCAGTATTCAACAATTGTGTTGGAGATGTTAGTAATTCTTGTTTTATAGAACTTGATTTAAGATTATTATCAACAACGATTTTATCAACTTTAAAGTTAGCAGTGATACGTAAACGTTGTGGATTATCTTTATAGCTTAATTTGAAAGGATCTTGAGTATATGGAAAACAACCTTTTAATGTAAAGTGAGCAATTGGAGGAACAACTGCCCCAATGTTACCTGGACCAAAAAAGTATACTTCAATATTCTTTTTATAATCTTGCATTGGATTATAGTATTCGCCTTCTTCATTAAATATCAATGCTTTCCATGCAGCAAGATAATATTGTGTTAACATACCAGCTGAACAAAACATAGTTATAGAAACATCTTGATAATTTTGAATATCTTCTGGAACATTACACCAACCAGTACGAACACGTCTTGTATTTGTTTTAAAATTTCTGACACCAAATACAATTTCTTCTACAATAGGAGTATATTCATTAATAGAATTAACTACAGCTGATGTTAATTTAGTAAACCAGCCTTTACCTTCATGTCTTTTTTCCAAATTCAATGTAGGCATAATTACTTCAAATTGGTTATCAATTTGTTCATCAGGTAAGTTTTCAATATTTAAAGCTGATTGAAAGCGTAAACTCATATGATTATCCTAACATTGACAATAAACTATAACTATTATCAGAATAATAATCATAGTTAAATTCTATATCTACATCAACAGGGTCAGAACTGTTTGGATTGATATCATTTACTTTATAAGAGATAGGATAAAAACCTTTTAACCAAATAGTTCTTTTTGCTAATTCTTCGCCTTTTACTTTTCCACCACCGTTGTGTCCACCTAAAATTACTTGTGCTGTTCCACGATAAAGAGCAGAAGGAAGTCTAGTGCCAAGTACATTGGAATGAATTAAATCACACCATGCTTGAATAATATTCAATACTCCGCCTTCAAAATCTTCTGTTACTTTACATCTCCATACACCAGATTTATTTTGAATAGTACCAAGTCTACGGCGATGACCACCAATAATTAATTCAGTTTGTCCTATTTTTGGACTTGGATATGAAAAAGATGTACAGCGTAAACGTAATTCATTTGCTGTTGCAACTTTAGTATTACCTGAAATAGTACCAGCGACTTTTTGTGTCAATTTAGCAAGTAATAAACCAGGTGTTTCTGAAATTATGAATTCTACTTGTGACTGTTTTACAGGATCTTGAAGATTCTGAATTTCACGTAATTGTCTTAACATGTGCTTATTTATCTAAAAGTAATTGTAAAAATTTATATAATATTTAGAACTTATTTAACGTTCTTTACGAACATTATTCCAACATGGTCTACAAACTGATTTATATGTAACATTTCCTTTTTCTATAGCTACAGAATCACCAGATTTATCTAATTTACCATCAATATATCTTAAATGCATAGAAGCTTTATTTTGGCAGTTTGGATTTTCGCATATGGTTTCTAATTCTTTGGTTTCATCTGCAAATACTAATAAATCAGCAGCTCCTTTAAATAAATTCCCATTAACATCTGTTTTTAGACCATATGCAATAACATCTATCTTTTGCTTTTCAACTATATCTGTTAAAAACAAGATGTCTTCACGACTAATAAATTGAGCTTCATCTACTAAGATTACTCCATAGTCTAATTTCCAAATTTCATCTTTGGCATTTTCAAAGTAATATGCAGGAATTGGATTTTTTATTAATCTAGATGAAGTAGTACCCCAACCTTTTTGTGAACCTTCTCTATCATCAATTATTGGCTTAATTACAACTGGGTCTAGGCCTTTTCTTTTATAAATATCATAGGTTTTAATTAATTCTGTTGTTTTTCCAGCGCCCATAACACCATAGTAAAATTTTAATTTAGCCATATTACCCTTCTTTCATTAACCAATACATTAATAGTATAAACTCTATAAAAAGAGTTAAGGAAAATATTCCAAATAAAAATAATATTCTCCTTAACATCTCATCTTCCTATTTCATTTACACATTATAATAGAATACAGAATCCAAATAAAAATCCATATTCAATTTCAGTTAATTTATTTGCTCTATCTAACCAAGATATTTCCATCCATTTAAATTTATATTTTTCATAAAATCTTAAGTTTAATTCATATATTGGAGCTGACATTAAACCAATAAATAAAAATATCCAATTATTTAAAGCAACTGAAGGTACAACCATACATAATGCATATCGTATAGTATGATATAACATGTCATATGTATAACCATATCTTCTTCCAGACCAACGCTGTAATAACCAACTAAAGAAAGAATAGTTTTCTTTTAGGTATAAAAGTAAATCCCAGAGTTTGTCTAATGGCCATTTAAACCATCTGTCATATCGCGAAATATCTGGATTAATAGTTCTTCCCATATCTGCGAAAGTACCTCCGTGACCACGACTCCAAAATTGGAATTGTATCCATGCAGTAACTAAAGAAGCATATATTATACTAAAAATTTGAGAGTATGTCGAATACAAGGATACTGTTTGTTGGTAGATAACAGGAAATAGAGATAATAACATAAAAACTGTTTGTAAACCTCTATTACCTAAGATTTTATATTGTTCATCTGGAAATAATCCGCCGTACCAACGACGTAAAAATCCCCACCAACATCCATTTAAAAATGTCAACAATATGTGCATTATATCTCCAATTTAAGTTGGTATTTTAAGTAAATTAGCATATTTCGTTTCTATTTTAGATTTTTCAGAATTTAAATAATTTTTTAAATCATTATATTCTGCTAGATATCTTTTTTTATATCTAGGAAATCTAAATATTCGATACTCATATAGTTTTTTCAAAAAAATATCTTTGTTATTTACATTTTTATTTAGCATAATTTTCGAAAGCATATTAAAAGCTCCATTTGAACCATGCTGAATAATTGTTGATTTTATTGCAGCTTGAATAGCTTTATTTTCAGAACTCCAAGTAGTTAGTTTATCTAATTTTATGTTATCGGAATTATCTAGTCTTGTATAGACTGGGATAACCTGAGTATCGAATATAAAATTATCATAACTTTGCTGAAAATCTTTATCTAAAGCTAATTTTTTCCAAGTTTTTCTAAAATTAACGTCTCCAGAAAATGCTTTTTCTTGACCTCCTGCTTTATGTAATTCTGTATAAAACACAGGAGCTTTTTCTTTAAGATACTTTAAGAAAAAATCAAAAGTAGATGGCTTGTTATTTCTTCTTTCTGTAGAAATTTGCCATTTTCCGTACGAATATCCTTTATAACTATCTTTGCCAATAGCTTGATATCCTTTACCTCCATGCTCATATTTTGCAGTAATCTCATGATTATTTAACAAATTAGCATAGATTGTTCTAGCCTCGACTGTATTTATATTGAAAATAAAAAATATACTTAATAATATTATATACATTCGATTGTCTTTATTTAACATATTTTACATTCCTATTGTTAATGCTTCTTTAGTCTTGTAAAAAATAATTTAAATTTTCGACATAAGTATAGAACTTATTAAAAATAACTAAAACAGAAAGCGTCTTTTTGTTTTACAATTTGGAAATTTAATTTTATATTCTATAAAAAGAATAACCAAGGAAAATATAATGCTTAAAAATATTAAAATAAAAAGAATAAACCAAGACTCTAGATTTAGGAATTGTGATATTCGTAAATTAACTTTCAAACCAGGTTTAAATTTATTAGTAGGTGCTAATACTTGTGGAAAATCTTCTATTTTACAAGCAATTTGTCTTTTTAATGGATATGATATTCATTTTACAAATAAACAAAATTTTAGATCATTACATTCTTCACGTTGTACTCTTAGTAATTATCGAGTTGAAATTGAAGGAAAAATATCTAAATTAATAGAGTACGCTCCACATCAATTTAAAGAAAAAGCAGATTTAAATTTTATGCAATGTAATACAATAGATGCTGTTTTATCAAAATTTCAAAGTTCGGGTGAAGGTAGAAGAAATTATCATGATTTTTTCGCAAAGTATGTTTCTGAAAATTATAAACTTAGTGCAAAAGAAGTTGATGATTTAAAAAATTGGACTAATGAAGAATATGAAGATGGTTTAATTATCATTGCAGATGAACCTGAAAATTCAATGGCAATAAATATGCAATTTGGATTATTTGATTGGTTTTATGAATTTTCAAAAGCTAATTCGAATTTACAAGTTATTATTGCTACACATAGTGCTGCTGCATTTAAATTAATTGAAAAAAATTTACCAGATGTAAATGTAATAGAATTTAATAAAGGTTGGATTAAACAAATTAATGGATTACTTAAATAAAATCCAATAAACTTTCACCTTCTTCTAACAATGAGTCATAAGAAAATTCTTGTGATTCATTTTTTATATATGGATATTGAGCTACATTTTCATAAGCAAGTTGTGCATTATAAATAGCACCTACTAATGTATCTGCCATATCTTTTAATTCTGTTGTACGTGTTACTTTATTTTTATCTAAAATCAGCGCTTCTAATTCTTTTTTTAACTTAGGACAATTACCTACCTTTACTTGTCCTAATTCAATTAAAGTAGATGCATTTGTATATGGTTCGAGCTTAGTATCTACTGATAACTTTTCTACTTTGGTAAAACAACCAGATGCTTCAAATGCTTGTAACATTATTAAGCTATTCCATTGGTCAGCCGATACAGTATGTATATTAATATTCTTTTCAACAACTAAGTCGATTAATAAATTTTGAATAGCTCGTATATCTATTTTATTTTTTGCATTAATAGCTAATATTAAGTCCACTACATATATAGTTTCTTTTTCTTTTGTAATTTCGTTAAGTTGCCATTCTTTATGTAGTATACATACTGAAGCATCACATTGTCCACCGGAACCGCCACCGGCTAAGTCAATGTGACAAAATCTTTCTGCTTTTGGAGCACGTTTAAATTGCCATCTATTATTAATATTTTGTTCAAAAATATTTTTAGGTAAACAATCTAATAAATTAACATTATCATGTATATTAGCATCAAAATATAATTCAGAAGTTAAAGTAGGATCTTCAAGTCTAGTTGTATCTCTAAATATACTATTGTTATCATTAGTTGTCATACCGGCGATATCTTGAATAGATTGGTCTAATTGTAATTCGAATTTACTTTTATATATTGTCGGTACTTGAATTAATTCACAACCAGTAGGAGGATTGTAATTACCATCTTCAATAGCTTTTAATTCACCAGGATCGGTTATTATTTTACTTGGAATACTACCATTACCTACCATTACAGGAAATGTTGAACCATCACCTATGAAGTTAGGATCGGGTTTTACTTCCCAAAGCATAGGTTTTAACATAAGAATACTGGGATCGTCCATTGGCAAATGTCTAATATATTCACCCATAGCACTATTTGTAGTACGAGCAGATGACACAACTGATTGAAATACTAAATCTGAGCCTTGAAAGCGTGAACTAAATCTGTTATCTAAGGTATTAAGTAATGCGATTGCTTCTTCTACTCCTTTTTCATTAATCTCATCACAGTTGTGGACATAGAGTGCTTGACCATTGTCTAAGGCTATCATAAAATTATGATCTTCACCATCTACTTTTAAATCATATACTGGAGTAGGCTTATTTAATACTATTTTTTCTATTTTTTTAATCTTCATAAATAAACTTCCTCCCAAATCGTTCCTCTATATAAGATAAAAAAGCTTCTATACCTCCGACTTTATTTATAATTGTTTTCCAAACTGGTTCGGTATTTGCTAAACGTGAGCCAGTTGACCGATGTGAGTTAAAAATACTTTCGTTAACTATTATTCCATCTATTCTTTTCAATACATTCCAAGCTCGACCCATAGATTTCGCTAGGTTCGCTTCTTGTTTTTCTTTTTCTGTTTTTTTACTCCAACATAAAGCTTGACTTTTAGCTAATTTTAGACGACTTTCTTTTGAAGAAACTTTTGGAAACAAATGATTCAACTCAGCAGTTCTTTTTCTGTGTTTTTCAGATTTATTATAAGCGATAATCTTTTTTCTAGCTATTTCTATACGTTCTGGAGTAGACGCTGCTTGCTTTTTTAGTTTTTGTGTATTTGCTTTACGCATTTCATTTACTAACCAAACATAATATAGATTTTTTGCATCAGATAACCAATCAAGAGTCATTAAAATTTTCTGTTGAGATTGCTTTAGTTTTGTTTCACTGATTTTTTTACTTTTTCTTAAAATGATTTCAGCTGGAAGAAAAGGTGCTCCTTCACCACCATCGCTCAAATTTGCTAAAATACCTGATCCGGTGCTTCTTTTCCCATACTGTTGTATTAATTGCTTTTCTAGGGTATACGCTTCGTTTAAAGTTAGAGCAGTTTTTACAATTTTTATATCAGGTGTAAAATTTCTAGATAGTATATCTTTAATAATACTTTTTTTGAGAATATTTGGGTCTTGTCGTAAGGCTTTGGCAGTAAAATGTGTTGCTGCACGGCTATATTGTGTATTAAATATAGGTGAAATTGTATTAGAATGTGAACTTACCCCAATATAAAAAGGTAAGTTAAAGTTTTTTGAGTCAGGTCTATTATCAATCAACTCATATACATAGGCTTGGTTTTCAGATGCAATTTCATCTTCTTCTGTTAAGTATTGTGCTTGTTTGTATGCTACACCGTTTTCATATATAATGTGCGGATCATTTATATTAGGATTACTAATAACAAAAGGATGGTCTGGTGTACATGTAATGTATTTATTATCTTCATAATAAATTTTGATTAATTCTGTTACTTTTCGTGTTTCTTGAACATCTAGAATTTTTACTTCTTTTTTTATTCCGTTTCTATCAATGCAGTATGTTTTAAAATTAATTCCATTTTTAAATTGACGTAATAGACTCGCAAATGTAACTATTCCATGATTTGTATAAACTTTTGTATCGCCAGTAAAACAGAATGAGTTTACAACGTTATAACCAGTGAAGTGACCTTGATTACTACCACAAGTAATAATTATATTATCTGGAAAATAAATATTGCCTGTACTTTTTTCACAAACAAATGGAATAGGACAATTTGGATTAGTGAGATCAAAATTTTCAAAAGATCGCTGTGACATAACTCTTTGAAAACAAGGCATACTTTCCATTAATTTAACAAAAGGTAAAATATTTGTTTCATAAACTTGTTTCAAAGTCATTGATATTACTACATTTGCTATGGTAGCATCTTGGTCAATGTTAAAAACAGATCTTGGATATCGTAAACATAAAATTCTATACAATGCATATACAAAAGCTTTGCGCGCCACGGTACTTTTTCCAGATCCGATACATCCGCTAAATATAACTTTACGAATAGGAGAGCCTTCATTAAATATTTGATTTAATTGAGTTTTCCAAAAGTCATAGAGTGTTGCATTTGAATAACCCATAAAAAACTTATTTGACAAAAATTCTTCAATTGATGGTACAGGTCTTTTATATAGTATTGTATCTGTTTGTTCAATAAATGAGCTATCTTGATTAGTTAAAGTTAAATATAAGCTCACACGTTGATATATTTCAGGTTTTGCTTTTAATACATCTGGTAAATAATTTTCTTTATAATAATTAAAAATATCTGCAAAATCTAAAGAAGTAATAATTTTTTGAAATTCATCATTTGTATCAAATTGAACTACTGGTAAATTCTCTAATTTTTGTGCAATGTCAAAAGGCAGTTGCTCCATAATATATGCTTCCTTTTTTTAAATTTTATACACCAAATATATTATTTGTGTTCAGTAAAATCAGTATCGATTATTTTTTTCTTTGGTAATGGTATGTTTGACCAAGCGCGTATTGAAGTATTCATGGCGGCTACTTCTTTTAATTGACCGACTTGTTGAGGTTGAGCGTTTAAAGTATTATTTGTAACAGTAGAATTTTCTCCTGTTGCTAAATTAAGATTAACCACTGTTCCAGAACCTTGACCCGGCATTGCTCCAGCTCCACCATTAATATTTGCCATTGCTTGCTGTGCATCTACGTTAGAAACATCAGACAAATCATTATATATTTGAGCAGTAGTTTGTAAGTCTAAGTTATCAATATTGTTTAATAAGCGCTCTAAAAGCTTAGCCTTTAATGTTTCTGCAACTACGTTATTTCTCATGCGAGAATTCATAAAATTTTCACACCAAGCCGTAATTACTGTTTTTCTTTGTTCAGCAGATTCATTACTTCTAATTAAAGCTAATGTTTCTGCAACATTATTCATTTCAACTAAAGCTTGTAGCATGCCTTTATTTTCTGCATTTATAGATGAATTTGCTACTATATCTTTTTGTTCAGATATAGTAGGTAGAGGTATTTCTTCTTCAATAGGCATTAATGCTTGGGTATTAGTTTCAATAATTTCACCAGTAATTGGATCACAATTTGATTCAATTTCTTCAACCCACATTTTTGGTAAATCATCACTCATATTAAGTAAAACCTTTATTTTATTACTATTTATATAGAACAGTTTTGTTAGTAATTTTTAGAAGTCCATTTTTTTCCTTTTACAGTCATTGCAATACGTTTTTTAGTATTTTGACGATTCATATGAAAATAATTTCTAATATCATGTCCTTGATCGTGCATATATTTAGTCCAATGATCAAAAATTTCAAGTAATTCTTTTTCTTCTTCTTCTGAAATATTTAAACTTTTTCTAATGTCAGCAGGTTTAGCTGGTAAATTTACATGTATTTTTTTATGCATATCACAAAAAGCATACTGAGCAGCTTTTAAACATTTTATGAATTCTTGTAGAGGAGGTATTTCTATTTTCATACCATAAAGAAAACGAATTATTTTCAAAATAACAGTAGGATCATTTAAAATGGCCATTAATTCAGTAAATCCTGGATAACCTCTTGATTCTAACATAGTAAAAGCAGTAAGAACCATCTCTGTAGATGCTAATTCTTCATCAGAAAGTGTAAAATATCCTCTTTCTTGTTTACTCATTGCTACATTTCCATTTTTTACGATATTTTTCTAATATTGGGTATAATTGATATTGCCAGAGATTTAATTTATAATTCTCTGCTGAAATTTCATGTCTTTTGTTTGGAATTTGCATAAAACCGCGTAAAAGTGTAATTAACCAACGAATTTCGTCTTTATTTGAAGAACATGTATCAAAAGTATCTTCAATTATATCTCTTAAATCTTCTTCTGCTTGAAATTCAGTATAAATCATTATTCAAATATCTTAAAATCTGGTCCTTCTTCACAAATTTTTCTAATCATTTTAACATCAGATTTACCAATTAATGAGATAAGACCTTGTATATCGTTTTCTAGTTTTAAGCGGTTTTCTTCATTTAAAGTTAATTTTCCAAAAAGAGTTTGTGAATTACCATCAATTAAAACTTCTTGAAGACACCAAGTTAAATATGAATATAATACCATTGCTACCTTATATTCAGATAACTCGGTATCTTCAGCTATTGTTTTAATTTTAGAATAATTACTACTCATTATCTAACTCTTCTTGATCTTTTAATACCCCTTCTTTACGAAGACGTTTTAAATCAGTATTGTTAGATGTAATGTGAGCTTCTAATTTCTTTTGCTCTTTATATGAGCTAACAAGTTCATTAGCTTTTTCCCACCATAAATCTTTTACTTCTTTTTTATTTGCATAGTCAGAGGCTAAGCATGAAAAAACAACTGTAAATTCTTGTCCACTTGAAAACTTAATTTTTTCACCTTCTAAATTTACATCTGAATATTTAATAGGTGCCATTTTATATTTATTATCAACAGGATCCCATCTAACACCAGCGAGCATATTCATGAAAATACCTTTTGTATTTTCTGCCCATTGTTGTTCAGAAGCGAACTCTTTACCTGAAATATCAATATACTTTGATTGAATTCCCATAAATTTCTCCTTTTTTAGTTTTTCTTCTAATAATGATTTTTTATTTCTACTGGTGAATTTTTAAAATCTAAAATGTTATCTTTTTCTAAAATATAATCAGCTAGATTTAAAATTTCTTCAAAAGTACAAGGTTTTTCATTATATAGGATAGAACTGGCTGACAAAATTTTTATTTTTGATTTATAAAACTTTTTTACTACGCTTAATGCTCTTTCATATTTAGGAGTAAGTCCTAAAACAGCTACTTCTTTATCAATACGCCAGTGATCAAAAAATTCATTATATCTTATATAGTTATTTTTTCTTAAATTTACTATTTTTGGTTCAGATAAGTCATATTCTTTTGCTAAGTCTTGAATTGGAATACCAAAAGCAAGCTTAATTAATAATTCCATTTTTATTTCTGGATCTAATTTTGATTTAATTGCCATTTCATTTTATTTTCATTACTAGATTGTTTAACAACAGAAATTAGATAACAATAACTATTTTTCTAGAACAGTAATTATAAAATAGAAAATAAATAAAATTTTAATTAGTAGAAATATCACATACCATTATTCTAGATAATAACTTATTTGATAAAGGAGAATTTTAATGATTAATAATAGAATACAAGCAATATTAAAAGAAGAAGTAAATCGTTTAAATCATGATATTGAATTAATCGCTTCAGAGAATTATCCATCTCAAGATATATTAGATTTAATGGGTTCACATTTTTCTGTTAAATATTCTGAAGGTTTTCCATTGTCTGTTTCAAAACAAGGTAGACACTATGCTGGATGTGAAATAATTGATAAATTAGAAGAATATGCTATTGAAAATGCTTGTAAACTATTTAAATGTAATTATGCAAACGTTCAACCTTGGTCTGGTTCACAAGCAAATTTAGCAGTATATGCCGGATTATTAAAACCAGGTGATAAGATTTTAGGTATGGATTTAAATGCAGGAGGACATTTAACTCATGGTTCAAAAGCTTCTGATTCAAGTAAAGAATATATCGCATACTACTATGGATTAGATAAAAACGGTTATTTAAATTATGATGAGATAAAAGATAAATTATATGAATATAGACCTGCATTGTTAATTGTAGGAGCAAGTGCTTATTCAAGAATTATTGATTTTAAAAAGATTCGTAATATGATTGATGAGTATAATGCATGGCAAATTGAAAATGATAATAACAATGCTAAATTATATAATGAAGGTAAAATTAGTGATATGACGCCAGAAGCATATCCACAATATAAGCATTGCTATTTGATGGTTGATATGGCACATATTGCGGGTTTAGTAGCTGCAGGTGTACATCCATCACCGCTACCATATGCAGATGTAGTTACTTCAACTACACATAAAACATTAAGAGGACCAAGAGGTGGTTTAATATTATGGAATGATGAAAAACTTTGTGTAAAATTAAACAGTGGTGTATTTCCTAAAACACAAGGTGGAAGTAATCAAGCTGCTATTGCCGCTAAATGTCAATGTTTTATTGAAGCACAACAACCGACTTTTAGAAAATATGCAGAACAGATATTAAAAAATATGCAAGCTATTATAGAAGGTATTAAAAGTGCAGATACTGATAATTTGATTGATTTTGTATCAGAAGGTTCAGATAATCATCTTGTTTTATTAGATATTAAAAAAGTAGGTATTTATGGTAAAGAAGCAGAAGATAGATTAACTTCATATGGAATAATATGTAATAAAAACATGATAGCAGGAGATACAAAACCATCAGAATGTACAGGTTTACGTATAGGTACGGCTGCTATTACTACGCGTGGATTCAATGAAGAAATGTGTTATGAATTAGGTAGAATCATTGCAAAAATCCTCTTGAATCAAAATTGCGATGAAAATAATGTAAATAAAGTAATTGATTTAGAGCCTATTTCTATTAAAGTAAAATTGTCTAAAATGTTAGATAAAGTAGGAAATTTCTATAAAACTGTACTGGTAAATGATTGTATTAATGAAAATAATCCAAATACACCAGATGATTTAGCATAAATTCTGTTTTACTTTTTCATAATTATGTACTATATATGCGTTATAGTTAATTAAAAAAAAAGGAAATACAGATGCAAACGATTACTGATATAGAAAAAATAAAAAAGTATATACGAGAGTATGTATCTATCAATTATGATACATCATTAACTAGATTAGACGGATATCCATTGGATATAATGGATGCTAGTCCAAATCCACGTGTATATCTGCCTAAGGACAATGAAATTGTAATTCAACAAATTCCTGGACTAACTGTTGAACTTAAGCATGATTTAATACAGAATTTTGGTTTAAAGTATTTACGTACTGTATATAGTACTCCATATTATTCAACGTATCCGTATTTTAGTATATATAAAATTGTCAATAAACGTAAATTATTAAAGCGTTTAAAAGAGGAAGGATTTAATGTGGATATAGAATTGTCTGAAGAAAAAGTAATTCAAAATAAAGAAGTAGAAGAAGTTAAAACACAAACATCAACTGTTTCTACTAAAGTTACTCAACAACGTAAACGTAAATATAATTTACCAAAATATATTTGCTTTGATATACGAACAACATTGTGTCGTAAAAAACCAACATATGATGTAACATTAGCGAGTGATGATAATAAAGCACATTCTACCAAGACTTTAACTGTATATGAAGCAGTTACTAAAGTTGTAGAAAATCGCATTAAATATAAAGGTTGGACTTCTGATGATGTAGCAAATTATATTAATACATATGATTTTACAATGGAAAATCAATATTCATTAAAAGATGCTTGTGATAAAGCTGGTGTTACAGAAGAATCTGTATTAAGTGGTGAATATATGAAACTGCGTTATGGTACAAAAAAAGTAGAGACAGAAGAAGTAGAAGAAAAAGAAATTGCAGAAAATATATCAACTGAAGTTATTGAAAATGATAACAAAGAAAAGTATACAAAAAATAATCGTAAAGCATATTTAGAATATTTAAAAAATAATCCTCAATGGTTTAACATTGCTAATTTTCCAGAATATGAAATATATAGTGAACCATATTTATTTACAAATGAATATAATAAAACTTGCTGGACATATAGAATTCGTAATTTAATTACTAAAAAAGAAATAAAACCAACTACAAAATCGAATAGTATGTATGTTAGCATCAATGGAATTAATAAAGCTATATATAAATTAGCGGCTGATACTTTTTTACATAATCCAAATAAAAAACGTGATACTGATATTATTGCAACTGAGATTCATCATTTAAATGGAGATCATTCAGATAATAGATTAGAAAATTTGGAACATGTTACTAAAGAAATGCATGGAGAATTCCATAAACAAATAAATAAGAATAAACCAAGAGAGTTTTTAACATTTGCACAAATTATGCAAATAAAAGCTGAACGTAGTAAAGGAAAATCTCTTTATAAAATATCTGAAGAATTAGGAATTGATTTTCATAAAGTGAAATCTGCTGTTGAAAAAGATAATATTCAGTTAGCAAGAGTTTTAAAAAGAGAACAGAAATTATGTAATTAAAAGAAAGGAAAATATTTAATATGATTGGATATCCAGGTTGTTTACATAGAGATAAAAATGGTAATGAAAGAATGATTGATTTACCTACTCGCTTACTTTGTGATAGAATTGTTATGGTAACAGGTGAAGTAACAGATGAATTAGCAGAGTCAGTTGTAGCACAATTACTTTACTTAGAGTCAGTTGACAAAGATAAACCAATTAATATGTTTGTTATGGGACCAGGTGGAGTAGTTACTGCTGGATTTGCAATTATTTCTACAATGAATACTATTAAATGTCCAGTATATACTACTATTATTGGTCAAGTGGCTAGTATGTCATCTGTTATTGCAGCATCTGGTGAAAAAGGTCATAGAAAAATTTATCCATTATCACGAGTAATGTTACATCAAGTATCCGGTGGGTATAGAGGTAATGTTCAAGACGCTAGAGTTAATTATAAAGAAATGGAAAGAATTAATGATTTAGCAATGGAACATTTAGCAAAATGCTGTGGAAAAGATTTAGAAACATTAAAAGCAGATTGTGAAAGAGATGCTTGGTTTTCTTCCGAAGAAATAGTTGCTTATGGTATGGTTGACAAAATAACGGAGCCAAGATAATTTAAAATAAGGAGATATGAAAAATATCTCCTTTTTATTTAGTAGAAAATGTAAATCTTTATATTCTATAAAATAGTTTCTTACAAAGAGAGGTTAACAATGGCTAAAAAAGAAGAAGATTCACAATTAGATAAAGATATGAAAGCTGCATTAGCATTGATCACAAAACAATTTGGAGATGATGCTTTAATGACATTTGATGACACAAGTATTAAAAAAGTAGAAACAATTTCTACAGGTTCTCTTAATCTTGATGTTGCATTGGGTGTTGGTGGTTTACCAGAAGGAAGAATTAATACTATTTATGGTGAGGCTTCTAGTGGTAAATCTACTATCGCTTTACAATTAGTAGCAAATGCTCAAAAGAAAGGTTATCTTTGTGCGTATTTAGATTCTGAACACGCAGTAGATTTAGGATATGCAAAAGCTTTAGGTGTAGACTTAAAACACTTATTATTTGCACAACCTGAATCAGGCACAGCATGCTTTTCAATTGCAGAAGCATTATTAAAGCAGGGTAAAGTTAAGTTAATTGTATTCGATTCAGTTTCAACTATGTTATCTGATTCTGAAATTAATGGTGAAATGGGAGACAATTTTATTGGACGTCAAGCTAAAATGATGTCAGATGGTTTAAAACGTATTACTCCATTAGCTGCAAAATCAAATTGTATGTGTTTCTTTATTTCACAAACTCGTAAAAACATTGGTGTAATGTATGGCGATACTGATGTAATGAGTGGTGGTGAATCTCTTAAGTTTTATTCATCAGTTATTATGAAAATTTGGAAAAAACAAAGTCCTACCACTGAAAAATTAAATGGTGAAGAAATAGCTACTTCTGTAGAGACTACAGTTAAAGTAGTAAAAAATAAAGTTGCTCCTCCTTTCCGTACTGCTAGATTTATTATTAGATATGGCAGAGGCGTTTCTCAAGAAGAAGAAATTTTAGATTTGGCATTTAAGTTTGGTCTTCTTGAAAAGGCAGGAAGTTGGGTAAAATATAAAGGTGAAAACATCGCACAGGGTAAAGAAAAAGCCATGGTATGGTTAAAAGAAAATCCTGAACGTATGGAGCACTTTAAACAAACTGTTTTGGATTATATTACTAATAAGAGTGAAGAAATGGATTTGATTTCTGAAGAAAGTGAAGAATTAGAGTATGATCCAGAAACTGGTGAAATTTTAGAGTAAGGAGGAAATATATGCTTAAATTTTTAAGAAATTTGTTTGCAATCTTTTATAATGTTTTTTCATCTAATGATATAATGATAGAAGAACCTTTAGAAGATATTACAGAAGTAGAGCGTCGTGGTCTAAAAATTTTAATTCCTACAAAAGTTTGGAAAGAATTAGAAGAAAAGAATTATAGCATCAGTGTTATTATTTATAAAGGCAATCCTTCTTCTGTACAAATTTTAAAAAATGAAAATGGCAAATGTAAATATATAAGTACGCTTAAAGCATACATGAATATTAAATCATTTGTTAATGGTAATCCTTGTGATTATCGCAAAGAAAACTTAATTTTTAATAGCTAATAAAGGAGATATAAACAAATGGCTGAAGTTGGTGGAATTGATAATGAACGTTTGAAATCTTTAATCGAACGTATTGAACACCTTGAAGAAGAAAAGAAAGGTATAAGTGGTGATATTAAGGACATTTATGCTGAAGCAAAATCTGCAGGCTTTGATGTAAAAGCATTAAGACATGTAATTAAACAAAGAGCACGTGCTAAAAATGAACGTGATGAAGAAAAATACATTTTTGAATTATATGAAAATGCAGTTGGTTTAGAATAGAAAATTATTTGAAAAATTTTCAAAAATAATTAAGTAGAATCCATATTTAGTGTGGATTCTATTTTTATATACACTAATTTGGAGAATATATATGTACATCAACAGACCTTTACTAAATGATTATGAAAGTACACTTGGTCCAAAACTTATTTTAATAATAGATAGACCATTGGAAAACGATAAAGAAGAATTGTTTAATTCTACTAAAGGTTTGATGTATTTATCTGAATGCTTTAAAAGTAAGTTTAAATCAGCAGAAACTCATATCTGTGCTGTATCTAATATAGATGAAAAAAACTTTTCAAGATTAACTTTAATTCCAATTTTAGAAAAATATTTTAGAAAAGGCACACTTCGTAAAAATGAATTAATATTTGGTTTTGTTGGACAAGCGGCTTTTGATGTATTTAAAGAAGATTATTCTTCTTCAATTGATTCAGATGGTAGAATTTGTACTTTACGTGAATATAATAATACTATTGAAATATTTAGTAAAGATATTTCCATCAAAGAATCTTGGCATATTCCATATATTGTTCTTCCAGGTGTAAATGAAGATTATTCACAAATTGCATCAATATTAGATGAAACAGAAATAAGTAAAAGCATTGTAAAGTCTCCATATTGTGATACAAGAACAATCATCAATAAACTTAATAGTATCTGTGACTTATATAATGAAGGTATACTAAAAGGTTTTAGATTTAACACAAAAATAAACAAAATTGCTAAAAAAACAGAATACTTTAAAATTTATGACTCTTTTACTAATATAGAGTTGTTATATTCTCTTACTGATAAAATTTGTGAAGAAGATTCAGCTGAGATAAAAGAAGAATTTAAAGCTGCTCTTAAAAAAGCTTTAACTACAGTACCTGTATATAGCGATGACATTGAAATGATTATTTCTTCATATAAATATAAAGATACTGAAACAAAACAACCTTTATTTATTACACCAATAAGTGAAGAAGAAGGCTCAAAATTAAATTCTACACGTTCAAGTTTTGTATTTAGAGGTGATGAATCTAATCCAAACGGTACACGCTCAGAATGGTATGATAAATGGTATAAAGACGCATATAAAAAATATATTCATGACACAATGGATGCAAAACAGCGTGAACGAGATGGATATAATATAGATCATCGTTATGAATGGGTATACGATATTGAAGTATTTAAGTATGATTGGTTATTTGTAGCTAAGAGCTTAGATAAAAAGAATACTGTAATTTGTTGGAATGATGCAGATAGTTTGAGAGAATGGGTAAAAGATAAGATATTAATCGGTTTTAATAATAGTGGATACGATGATTCAGTAATTAGACATGCAATGTCATATCCTTATGCAGTAGAAGATACTAAAACAGTAAAAGAATTTTCAGATGCTTTAATTAATGACGAACAAGTAAAAAGATATCCTGATTTTAAAGAAGAATACAAAGTATGTAAAGTAGAGCATGGACTTTGTTATAATAGTAGAGGTGAAGTAATTCCTAATGTTACTCCTCCAAACTTTATTTCATGGGATATTTCTTTACATCTACCTTTTGATATTCGTAGAAATTCTTTGAAAAAATTAACAATGTCAGTTTTAGATAAACGCAATTATGATTCTAGCGTACCTTTTGATATTCAAACTCCATTGACACCTTCTGAGAGAGTAGATGTTGAAAGATACTGCGAAATGGACGTGGATAATACATTAGAATTATTTTTACCTAAACCAGAAGATATTGAAGCTAAAAAAGAAAATCCAAAACATAAAATGCGTGAATTCGCAAGAGATTCCTACGATATTAAATGGAATTTGATTGTAGAATACAAAATGAAGGCTTTGAACTTAATTACTAAGTCTGCTTCTTTTGCAGGAAAAGTATTATGTGGTGAAGACGCAAAACCAAATTCTGCAAATACCTTTAAAATGGTAAATAATAAAAAACAATTTTATGCTATTCCAGAATTAGCAATGAAAGAATTAGCAGGTACTACTCTACTTGACTTTTATGTAAAAAATCAAGACAATGAAAATTATATAAAAGAAAAGTTTGAATACTACATGGGTGGTGAAGACGAAGGTCACCTATATCAGTTTGGTTTTGGAGGATTGCATCAAGCTTTATTAGGTTATGGATCAGAAAATCTTGTAAACATGGACGTTGCGAGTTTGTATCCTTCTTTATTAATTCAATATGGATTAATGTCACGAGGAGCTGCTGCAAATCCAGATTCTTATGAGCAAGTGTATAAGACTAGAATTGAAGCAAAGCATACTGGAAAAGACTTACTTAATCAAGGTTTAAAATTAGTATTAAACGGTGCAATTGGAGCAATGCTTTCTGCATATAATCCTTTATACGATACATGGTCAAATTCAACCATATGTGTACATGGTCAGCTCTTATTATTTATTTTAGCAAAGCGTTTATTTGAAGCTGGTTTTAATATTGTTCAGACCAATACAGATGGTATTATGATTGAAAGACAATCTGATGTTGATTTTATGCCAATCTGTGAAAAATGGATGGAAGAAACACGTTTAGTATTAGAGTTTGATGAAATTGCTATTTTACAACAAAATAATGTTAATAACTATTATTGTCAATTTACAAATGGCAAAGTAAAATCAAAAGGATTTTATTTATCAAATGAAAAATTTGGTAAAGCGACTTCAAAGATTTTATGTAATATTGTTACGCATAAACCTTTATTAGAAGGAGTATTGCCACGAGATTTTGTAATATATAAACGACACAGCGTTGGTGAAATTTATGATGCTACAACTAATAAAAAAGTAGAAGGTAGAAGTTTAGCTTTTGTTATTGGCAAAGCAGATGATCCACGAACACAGGCTTATTATAGTAGAAGTAGAAATGAAAGAGAAGTAGTCGTAAAAGATGCCAAAGGCAAAGCTATGAAAGATGAAAGTGGTAATAATATTACAGCTTTGACTAATTCTATTTCTAAAATCACAGGTTTTACGGATCATATGCTTATTGTTGATGATATTAACAAATTAGAAATGGATGAAATAAATACTTCTGAATATGTTAACTTTGCAAAGAATCTATTAAATAAAAAAGAAGTATTTGGTCCATATTATGATATTAATTATACGAAAGTAGAAGAACCTGCATATTTACAGGCTTTAAACCCATTAAAAGACAATACTGACTTATATCCAACCAAAGCAGGTGTAGTATCGCAAAACTTCTTATTTGAATGTGACTATTTGAGTAGAGAAGAACAAGAAGAATTAATTAAGAAGATTGAACAATATACTTATCGTATTGTATGGTCAGGACATAGGTCATATCATATTGTTGTAAGACTAAATAAACCGGTTACAAGTACTGCTTATAAAAAAATCTGGTATTATTTAGCATATGACTTAGGTTTACAAAACGCAGATGAACAATGTGCACAGCCTAGTAGATATACACGTACACCTGATCAAGAAAATCCAAAAACAGGTGAATTGCAAACACTATATAGTGAAAATAAATATGAATTTGATGTAGAGTCTATTCTTGATAATTTACCTAAATTAAAAGAAGAATTAAAACAACCTACTCAATACAAAGGACAGGTAACGATAAAAGCATTAGAAAGACATATTAAACGTCAAGATTGGGGTGAAGGTAATCGATTTGCTGCTTGTCAAAAGTTATCTCCAATTCTAATTTCACAAGTACCTTTAAATGAATTACTTGAAATGATACCGTGTAAATTAGAAAAAGATCATATTTATGTATTAAAAGCAAAGTATCACTATTGGAATAAATACAAACATATGTATGAAGAATCTGGTAATACACAGGAGGAATATTAAAATGGCTAAAGATTGGACAGGAAATACAGCTATTTATGCTTGTAATCATCGTGCTAAAGAAGAAGATGTAGCAGAAAATGACTTCTATGCAACTCATCCTGAATCAATTCAACTCTTTCTTAAAAAATGTAAAGAAAGAAACTTTGAATTACCAAAAAAGATTTGGGAATGCGCGGTTGGACAAGGACATATTGCAAAAGAATTAGTAGCAGAAGGATATGATATATTAGGTACTGATTTAGTAGATAGAGGATATGGTGAAGGTAATATTGACTTTTTACAGTTAAATAAAGAAAATTTACGTGATGAGTGGAAGCCATATTTAAAGTGTGTGTTTACTAACCCTCCATATGCTTTATCTAAACCGTTTGTTGAAAAATCTTTAGAATTACTAGATTCTGATGGTATTTGTATTATGTTTTTAAAAACTACTTTTTTAGAAACAAAAGGACGCTTGGATTTATTTAAGAATAGAAAGCTTAAGTATGTATGGCAATATGTAAACCGACAAGGTTGTGGAAAAAATGGCGGCACTTTTAAAAATGGTGGTGCCGCCGCATATGCAATGTTTATCTGGGATAATTCTTATAATGGATTACCAGAAATTGATTGGATAGATTAATTATTCTTCGTAAAGATCATATCCGCGATGAATAACTTCACCGGTATAGTATGATTTAGGTCTACCATAATTATCTCTTGCATTTGGATCTAAACATGTAATGTGATAATGATAATAAGGTGTCATTTTGGGATAGTTTTCACCATGACTGTCCCATTTTTTTGTAACTTCATCTACAATATAAATCTCACCTGTTTGACGATCTTTTATTTTATCACCTTTGTTGAAATGAAATTTTTCAGGAACATCATATAAAGATTTATTGTAATCCTCAGCAGCTTTTCTCTCTTTTTCTCTACGCTCTCTTTCTTCAGCATCTAATCTTTCATTTTCTTCTGGAGTACGAGAAGCTCTTTCTAATTCATTTAATTTATTCTTTAATTTACGTAATTGAGCAGAATCTGAAGCATGTCCGCCATTTGTATAATAAAAATCGTCAGACATTTCATTACGAGCGATTTCATCTTCTAAATATTCAATTTGCTTTTTTAAATCTTCAATAGAATCTTCACTTAATACAATATTATGTTCTTTTAATACATTTTTTACCATAACACTAAAGTTAGACATTTTGTTTTCCCTTATTCTATATAACAACTTATTTATTTAGAACTTGTAAATTGAAATTATTAAATTTTCATAGAGTTTGGAAATAAATAAAAAATATTTTGTAGAAAAGCAACACGTTTCACATTCTATAAAATGTGATTATTAAAAGAAAGGATTTTAAAATGCAGTATACAAAAGTTCGTGATGTAAAAGACATTACAGGTAATAGAGATGAAGATGCTGGTTTTGACTTTTTTGTTCCAAATGATTGGAATGAAGGTAAACCATATTATCTTCGTTTAGGTGAGCAAGTTAATATTCCATCAGGTATTAAAATTAAATTAAAAAATACTCAAATGATGAAGATGGACAATAAATCAGGAGTGTCTTTGAAAAAAGGTACTGTATATGGAGCTACTATTATTGATGCAGGTTATCGTGGAGAAATTCATATTAACTTGTTTAAAGTAGTTCGTGGTAAAGAAGATGTTCGTGTTCGTCGTCGTGGATTTTTGGGATTTCTTGGATTTAAAGAATGGGCGGCTGTGATTAATCCTGGTGAAAAGATTATTCAAGGCATTATTCATTCTATTTCGAATGAAGCAGCAATACAAATTTCAAATAGTGCTTATGAACAAGGACCTAAAACAAAAAGACAATCAGGTGCTTTTGGAAGTACTGGTACAAAATAAGCTTGGGAAGCAAAAAGGGTCATAATAATATTTATTGTGGCCCTTGAATAAAGGGATTATTGATAATGGCTGATAAAAAGAAAGAATATAAAGAAGTTGTTGGTAAAAAAGATTTATCTGTTGGTATGAAATGGGATACAGGTAAACTTGATTATTCTTTATTACCTTGGGATGTAATTGAAGCTGCAGTAAAACGTTTTACTGTTGGTAGTGCAAAATATGGTCCAAACAATTGGCAAAAATTAGATAATGCTCAATCTCGTTATGAAGCAGCAATGTTAAGACATTGGGTAGAATATAAAAAAGGTAATCGTTGGGATGAAGATCCTAATTTTGAAAATACACCTTCTACACATTTACAAGCTGCTTTGTGGAATATGATGTGTTTAGTATGGTTTGAATTACAAGACATAAAAAAAGAAAAATAAATAAAAAACCGGTTTTACTTTAAATATAATTAGCTTTATACTGGGTATAGTTAACAAGGAGTAATTAATGTCAATTATACGCAATCAAGAAGCTTTAGAACAGCCATTAGATTTTAGCTCATTGAGTCGATTTTCTAATGGCGTTACTGATTTAGACGCTTGTGTTAATTTAAAAAATGGATATTTAATTGATATTGAGGTAAAAAAAGATACCTTTAGTCATACTTTTGAAAATATACGTTTTTCTAGACAATGGCGAATTTTAGAAACAAAAGCTGGAACTAATCCGACAAATATACTGATATATGCAGTACACGACATGCCAATTGGAAGAAACATTAATATTCTTCCTTCACGTTGTATTGTCAAAAGAGTGCAAATTGCAGGATTTTCTAGACCCGAATTTATAAATAAATCTTTAGTTGAAGTGGTAGAAATTATATCTAAATGGCCTTCTTTATATAAATATTTAATAGATGTGCGTTATCCAAATGGTGATATTAGACATTGTATTACAAAAAATTATGAAAATATTCATAAGTGGATAAGTAGTAATTATATGCCTTTATATATGGATCTAAATACTTTAGAAGAAGCAGAAACATATATCTTAGAAAGATGGAATGGAAAAGTAAAAGGTGAGTATATAAATAGAAATAATACTTATCAAATATATCGCAAATTAAATGATAGTAATATAGCTCCTTGGGAATTAGTAAAAAGTATGACTTGGGATTAAAAATAATTATTAGACTTATCCTACGATAAGAATTCTATATTATAGATTAATTTCAAAAAAAGGGGATTATAATGAATAGTTATGATAAGCAATATCTAAATTTAGTAGAAGAAATCTTAAATGAAGGTGTAGAAAGTCCTTGTCGTACAGGAAATAATACTTTAGTAAAATTAAATAAAGTGCTAACACATGATTTGGCTGAAGGTTTTCCAATTTTAACGTTTAGACCTTTACCGTTTAAAGGTTGTCGTGTAGAATTAGAATGCTTTTTAATGGGTAATACAGATAAAAAGTATTATCAAGACAGAGGATGTCAATATTGGAATTCTTGGGCTAATCCAAAAGTAGCGGATCCAAAAGATAAAGAAGCTCAATTTAACGAACGTGATCTTGGTCCAATTTATGGTTATCAATGGGTTGCATTTAATGCTCCATATGAAAGATATGATGTTGACAATAAGCATTTGGGTATTAACCAAATAAAACGTGTTATAGACACATTAAAAAAGAATCCATATGATAGAAGATTAATTGTAAATGCATGGAATCCATCTCAAGAAGATCAAATGGCATTACCTCCTTGTGTATATGTATTTCAATTTAATTATTTAGGTGGACGTTTACATATTACAGTAAATCAACGTTCTTGTGATTTGATTTTAGGAGTACCTACTGATTTTCAATTTTATAGTTTGTTATTACATTTGGTTGCTCAAACAGTAGGAATGGTACCAGGTACTGTTACATTAAATCTTTGTAATTGTCATATATATGATAATCATGTATCTATAGTAAAAGAAAACATGGAAACTTGGAAACAAACTAACTTTAAATTACCTAAATTAGTTTTGACTCCAGAAGCAGATGTATTTAATTTTAGATATGAAATGGCAACTCTTGAAAATTATGAACATGGTCCAAAAGTATCTTTTCCAATAGCGGTGTAAGATGGCAAAATTAGCGATTATAGGGTCTCGTACCTTTAATGATTATTCAATATTAAAATTATTTGTATTGAAAAGTGTCAATTTGAACAAGTTTGATACTATTATCTCCGGTGGTGCTAAAGGCGCCGATACTTTAGCTGAAAAATTTGCAGAAGAATTTAATTTGGATATGGAAATTTATTTACCAGATTGGAATCAGAATGGCAAAATAGCTGGTTTTTTACGTAATCAGACTATTATTGATAATGCGGACGCTGTAATCGCTTTTGTTGTTAATAAATCAAAAGGAACCTTAGATTCAATAATAAAAGCTAAGAAAAAAGGAATTCCTGTATATATTTGGGAAAATTCTGGTTTTACTTCTTAATTTTTTTAATATAATATTAACTTAGTTATGTTTTAATATTAAAGGATTTAAAAATGTATAAACCAGGAGATATTTATAAAGACGGTGTAATTGAAGATATAAAAGATTACAAATATGCTCAAGAAGATAGTGTAATTGGTCATGGTTGTAAAATTAAAAACATAAAAGATAATAAAATTTATGTATTAAAAGAAAGTTTTTCTAAAGAAAGAGAATTGTATATAATAAAAGATAATATGAAAAAATATTTGGTGTGGTAATGACTATTTGGTTTACTTCAGATTTACATTTTGGACATAGAAGCATTATAACTCTTGGAAAAGGTAGACCTTTTTCATCAATAGAGGAACATGATAATGCTTTAATTTCTAATTGGAATAAAGTAGTTAAGCCAAACGATTTAGTTTATGTTTTGGGTGATTTTTCTTTACGTGGATATAAAGATTATTTAGAAAATATTCTTGGACAATTAAATGGAGCTAAACATTTAGTTTTAGGAAACCATGATAAAGTAAAAGAACATGCTGAATTTAAAAATAAAGGTTTATGGCAATCTGTTAGAGATTATCATACAATAAAATATAATAGTAAAAATGGAGAGCATTTTAAATTTATTCTTTCACATTTTCCTATTTTAGAGTTTGATGGAGCTTATCGTAGTTATGCTATCCATTTATATGGACATATTCATAATATGATTAACTATGATAAAATTTATCAAGATTTAGGGTATAAAGCAGTGCATATTGGTGTAGATACAAGTTCTGAATTTCCGAATACATTGCCTTTTTCACCTATCAATATTGAAGATATTATTACAAGAGTAAAAACGTTATATGGAGATACAAATGACAAAATTTAAAGTAATTAAAAATCCAAATGAAAAAGTATATGAAAAAATGACACAAGCAGTCGAAAAAAGCGATTTTCATTGTCCTTGTTTGTTAGAAAGAACACCAGAAACATTATGTATTTGTGAAGATTTTAGAAATTCTTATCCGAAAGTAGAAGAAGGTGAAACTGAAATTTTTTGTCATTGTCGTAGATACAAAAAAATAGTAGTAGATGAATAATTTTTTGTTTTACTTTCCATTTGAAATAACCTATTTATTATTAATAGGTTATTTTTTATGTTGACAACCTAAGAAATTGTTTTACTTTTAAAATAATCTATAATATGTTATGATTAATTACAATTTGTGTTTAATAAGGGAGTTTTAAATGCCTAAACCACGTTCTGCTGACAGTATGTTAACTAAAATAGAAAACATGGAAGTAGGAGAAGAAATATATACTTTTAAATCAAATGGATATATCAGTGATAATCTAAACACAATTAAACGCAAATTTCCAACTAGAAAATACTCACAAATAAGTGTTTATACACATGAAGGTAGTGAGTTACCGAAATCAGTAAAAGACTTTATAAAAGTCATTTATATCACAAGATTGGCTTGATTTTTATCTAAAAATATATAAAGTTCTAAATAAATAGTTTATTATTTTTGGGGACTATTTATCTATGAAATATAAATTTATGTTAGCTGTAGCATTTGTTATGGCTTTATTTTCATCAATTTTAACTGCTTTTGGTATGCAAGATTTATTTGCAACTGCAGGAATGTTTATTTTAATCTTATTTTTAGTAATAGACCTTGGTAGATTTTTATTATTTAACTTTGTAGTAGATGAATGGTCTAATTTGAGAGGAGTAAAATATATCATTACTCTTATTTTAGCGTTATTGTTTGTTTATTCTGCAATCGGTGTATATTCAAAATTAGATTCTTTAGTATCAAAAGAAACTAGAGAGGCTATGATTAATGTTGCTTATTACAATAAGTTGGCATCAAATGCTGAAAACAAACAATTACAAAATGAAGATTTTATTGCTATTGCTAGAAAAGAATATGATAATGCTATTGAATGGAATAAAATTGATTATCAGAATTGTATAAAAAGAGCAAATGGTAATGTAACTAAAGAGAATACATGTAATAATACTAAAAGACGATTAGATAAAAACGCTTTGACCGCTTTAGAAAAAGTTTTAAGTAGTAATACCAATTTAAGTACAGAAAATGAAGAAAAGATTAAACAAGTTTCTGAAAATAAAAGTGAAATAGCTAGTGTATTAACTACTATTTGTAAATTTACTCAAAAAGAATGTAACAGTTATGATTCATTACAAAATGCATTAACTATAGTAATATTATTAGTGATTGTAGGTACTGATTATTTACAAATTGCTATTGTATTAGCAGTAAATACAAGAAGAAATAAAAAGATAAAAAAGGAAGAATATATCGAAAGAGTAAAATATAAAAATGATAGCTTAAAAAACAATAGTTATATAAAAGCTGAAGATGTAAAAAGTAATAAGCTTTTAACTATTAAGAAAATAGACTCGCTAATTGGTAATTTCTTTAATGTCAGTAAAGTGTTATCTTTTGTAAAAAGAAAAAATCAAGAAAAATTTATTGAGAATTTAAAGAATCCTATGCAAGAAAAAGTAATTTTAGCGCATAAAGAAAAAATAAAAACGAGCCCTCCAGAAACATTAAAGAAACATTTTTTCGTAGGTCCTAAACCGAAATAATTATTTTTCTAATAATTCATTGATATAACTAAAAAAGCGTTTTACTCATAAAAAAGTAGAGCGCTTTTTTTATTTAAAATGGCATTTTTAGAATTAAATTTTTGTAAATATTCTTAAGTAGAAAATAATATGACCTCAAGTTCTATACTATACAACTTCATCTCGAAGTGCTTGATTTTCTTAACTATTTCGTGGTAATAGTATATAGAGGTATTATGAAAAAGCATACTATTTCTTTAGAAGAGACTTGGTTAGATTTTCCTTCACCAGAAGGAAATGCTGTTGCTATTATAATGACCGGATGCGAACATAATTGTAAAGGTTGTCATAGTTTATCTTTACAAATATTTAAAAAATATGAAGAATCTTTTGAAGAGATGTTGATGAAAATTAAAAATTTTGCAGAAAGAGCAAATACTAACAAATTAGTTTTTTTAGGTGGAGATCCTTTATTCTTCAAAAATCAAGAATTGACTAAATATTTAACCTCTAATTTAAAAGGATATGACATTTGTATATTTACAGGGTATGACATCGAAGTTGTCAAAAAATTAACCTTAGAAAATGTTAAATATTATAAATGTGGTAAATTTGATAAAAATTTAAGTAGACTATCTAAAAAAACAGATTCAGAATACATATTGGCTTCTGAAAATCAAAATTTTTATGATAGTGAATACAATCTAATCTCCAATAAAGGAATATTATATTTTAATAATGAAGGGAAATAACATGACGTCTGATAAAAAAGCGATTAAGATTAAATATCCGGTATTTAATGCTTTAGAAGAAAATCCATATCAAGAAGAAATGAATAAATTAATCGATATTAGTTTATCTGAAGCTAATACTACTAGGACACAAAAAAATATCGCAGAATGTTTAGCAAAATCAATTAAATCAAAATATGGCGTCAAAGATAAAGAAGAATTAAAACAAAAAGTAGAGGATATTTTAAGTTTACATGGTTTGTCACAAAAACACTTCGATCCACTATCTACTATTTCTACTTTGACATTTGGTAATTTACAAACAGTTAATGATATTTCTGTTGATGATAATGCAAATAAAACTTCTACAAATATGGAAGGTATTCAAGGTGAAGCATTCTTACCTTATAAAAAATTAGTTGGATATGACTACTTATATCAAACTCTAAAAGAATTGTATGGTAAAGATGAAGCTAAAAAATGTATGGCTTCAATGTTTGATTTTTCATTAGCTTTAAACGATAGTACTAAGATTCTTGTTCCATACTGTTATTGTATTGATGCTTCTAAGATTGTAATGGAAGGTCGTAATTTTGGTCAAGTACATTCTAGTCCAGCACATCGTGTAGCAACTTATATTTCTGTTCTTGGTGATACAATTAGAGAAATTTCATTCAATGTTGCTGGTGCTATTGCAGTTGGTACTTTCTTTTTAGATATTGCTCACTTAGCTATATATAAAGAAAGAATTACATTAGATGATTTGCGTACTGATAAAAAAGTGCGTAAAGCAATGTCAAATCATTTGCAACAATTTATTCATACTGTTAACCATTATTCTAGAAACTCAGTAGAATCACCATTTACTAACGTTTCTTGTTTTGATAGAGATAAATTACGTGGTTTAATCGATGAAGATAACTATGCATGGTATTTCCAAAAGAAAGCAGCGGTAGTAGAAGATAATAATTTAGAAAATACAAAAGAAGCATTTAAAGAATTTGTATTAGATTACATTGAAGAATTACAAGAAATGTATATTGACATCTTTAATGAAGGTGATCCATTACGTAATGGTTTGCAATTCCCATTTCCTGTAACTACTATTAACTTAGGTATCGATGTAAATACAGAAACCGGTGAACGTAAATTAACTACTGAAAATAACGCTTTGTTGAATTATATTGTTAAAAAAGATATTTCTAGATTTAACATTTATTGTTCAGAAGGTACAAAAGTTGCATCTTGTTGTAGATTAATTTCAGATGCTGAGATGTTAGAATTAGGTGAAGGTGTTAACTCATTTGGTGGTTCACAAGTTTCTTTAGGTTCACATCGTGTAGTTACTATCAATTTTGCACGTGCTGCATATGAAGCAGAATCTTATGATGATTTCAAATCAATCGTAACAGATCGTGTTAAAGAAATGGCTAAAATTCTTAAAGCACATCGCGTATTAATTCACAAATTAGAAAAATATGAAACACAACCTTGGATTACAAATGGTTGGATTAACATGTCACATATGTTTTCTACATTTGGTTGCTGTGGTTATGTTGAGGCAGAAGAAATCTTAAAATCAAAATATAATCATGCTGAATTTGATTATATGAAAGACTTCTTAGTATACTTTAATAATGAATGTAAAAGAATTGCTGCCGAAGAAGGTATAATCTTTAATATTGAAGCAATTCCAGCTGAAGGTATGGCTCCAAAATTAGCAAAATCTGATAAGATTTTAGTTGAAGGTACTTATGATATCTATGCTAACCAATGGTGTTCTTTGTGGAAAGATTATACTATTTATGAAAAAATGAAAAGAGATGGTGAAATCAATGCTCTTATGACAGGTGGAAGTATTGTACATATTAATATTGATTCACATGTTACTTCTTCACAAGCTAAGACTTTAATTTCAGATGCTATTAAATATGGTATGGCACATTTTGCATTAAATGCTGTATATTCTGAATGTGCAGAGTGTGGATATGTGCATAAAGGTAAAGTAGATTGCTGTCCAAAATGTGAATCTAAAAAAGTGTCTTATTTAACTCGTGTAATCGGATATTTTAGTAGAGTAGCTGGTTGGAATAAGACTAGAAGAGAAAAAGATTTTAAAAATCGTAAATTCTTAAATTATTCACAAATTCAAGAGCAATTAGGTAAATAATTTTAGTAGAAAATTAAGTCTCCGAATATTCTTCTTTTATATAAGGGTATTCGGAGATTTTTTATGCGTAGATTATATAAATATAAAAATAAGTATTACATGAGATGTATCTATGATAAAATAAATGAATTTGAAGCAACATATGATATTTCAAATGAATTTCATTTACCTAAATTTTGTATTTTTTCTTCTACCGGTGATGAATATATTGTGTGCAAAGATAATCGAGAAACTTATCGAGAAATTGTATGTAAAGGAAAAATGTATCAAACAAATTATAAATTATATGGTACTGGACATTATGATGAGTTTGTATACATAGATGTAGATAAGACAACTAAATTTTTAGAAAAGAGATATTCAAAATGTGTTACTTTGCCACAATTAGCTAAATTCTTAGCTACTTATGGTGAAATTACTCAAATTATATATTTAACTAAAAGAAAGATTCGTCCATTCAAATCTTAATGAGCCTGCTCCATAACATAGCCAAAGTTTATTAGCTTGAACCAGATTCATTAATTCCTTATATCGATGTGGATCTCTATCAATACGAATATACTTATGATCTGTTGTAATATAAAATTTATCAGGTCCAGTATAACCGGTTAATTTAAAATTACATTCTGTATAACCTCTTCCATTGAATAAATTCCAATCGGCATAACATAATACATTTTTAGGTTGATATTTTTTAATAAAATGTTTAAATAGTTTAGATGTTCCACCTATTACATAGTTTAAAGAAGCTGGACATCCTCTTACCCATTCATAATCATATAAAGCATTAGTAATAGTAGCCTTACCTCTATTATTTACTTTACTGAAAGATGCTATTTGTACTAAAGAATTATTATAGAATAAACCTAATTTGATACTAGCTTTCTTATATCCTTGAATATGGTTTAATTCACAGAATTGTTTATATTGTTCAACTGATAACTCACGTATTTCACAATTTCTAGCATATATTCGATTGATTTGTTTATCTATTAAATCTAATCTTGCTTTTATAATGCTTTTTACTAATTCTTTTTTATTGATCCATTGGTCTTCCCAAATATGTATCAATTCGATATTATTTTCTTTTGCCCATTTTGACTTATTGTAATGATAGTTTCTAGTCATTCTGTCTTTTTTAATACCATTCATACTATGATAGTATGCACCATTATATTCTATACCAATACGTTTTTCTGGTATATAGATATCTATTTCAATGCGAGGTGAATTTTTATCTAATCCATTTCCAGTGATATATTTTTCTGTAGTAATTCCTAATGAATTTAACCAATCTATAATTTCTTGTTCACCTTTGGATACAAATAATGTACCATTTTCTTTTTGTTTTTCAATAAGATTCTTTCTAAAATCAATATCTTGAAATGGACTAACTCTACCATACTTTACAATATTACTTACTTTACGTTTTCTTTCTTTATATTTAATTCCACATTCATAGCAACAAAATCTGTGACTTTTGACTACAAATTCATGTCCGAGTCCATTTACCTTTACTAAATTATTATCTTTATCCCAACTGCCTTGTCCAGATTCATAATGATATTCTTTACCACAATTTTGACATCTTTTTATTCCACTATCTGGAATTAGACGAAAATGCTTTTCTCTACATTCATCAGAGCATAAATAAACACCTTTTGCATTGCCAGTTGGACCGTTTGGGATAAATTCTTTACCACATACTTTACAAATACGCGGTTTAACAGCCTTTTTTCGCTTGCTGATAACTTCTTTTACTTCATCTATAGATTTGCTCTGCCATTGTGCAGAAACCTTCTCTGCACGCGATTTTTTACCACATTCATAACAACAGAATTTTTTACAAGATACTCCAATTTGAGTTTTTAATTGTGTATTGTCTTTTTGCCAAATTCCAAGTTCTGGATCGACTTCATATTCTTTATTACAATACTGACAAATAAATTTTTCTTTCATTAAAAACTCCTAGAAAAAACTATACTATATATAAATATAAAAGTAAAACAATTTGATGTAAAATACATATTATAATTTTAGATTGTTCTATTAATTAAGAACACCAAGTGGCGGTCTACTATTTGATTTTTTAATAAATAATGTAAAGGAATTTATATAAATGTTACATCCGTTAAACAAGGTCCAGAATCTTAAGGATCCTTTGAAAATGTTCGTGGCTACATTCCAAATTGTATTCAAAGCTGGATCACCACTTACATCTTTAGTAAAAACTGAAAACTTAGAATTACGTTGTCAAACTTTTGGTTTACCAACAATTACAGGTGATAAAACTACTGTACAATGGGGTGGCTTCGAAAGACGCTATGCTGGTAAACAAACTCGTGCTGGTGACTGGAAAGTTACATTCACTGAAGTTTGGGATTCTTCAATTACAGAAGCTTTTAAAGTTTGGTGCAATATGTATCATAACTATAAAAATGGTACAATTTCATTATTAGAATCTTATACGGCAGACGTTAACGTAGCATTAGTAAATCCTGATGTATATGAACCAAGACCAGAAGGTTTGACTCGTTACGACATGAGATTATTTGATGTGTTCCCAACTGAAGTATCTTTCCCAACTATTAATGCCTCAAGTTCAGACCCTATCGAAATAAGTTGTAATTTGAGTTATAACTACTTCTTGATGGGCGATGAAAACGATTAATTTTTAATCATCATTTTTCTTTTTAGATAACTTATATAAATGCTCTAGACTTTATGTTTGGAGCATTTTTTGTTTTACTTTTTAATTCTATAATGTATAAATGTATAAGTTGATATAAGGTATTAATATGCTAAAAAACATTTGTAAACACTGTGGTAAAGAATATGAATATGAACCTAAAAGAGGAACATATAAATCAGCTTATTGTTCAATTCAATGTAGAAACGAATTTAATCGTAAAGATAATTTACCACAAAAAAGAATATGTGAGCACTGTGGTAAAGAATACGATTGGTCTCCTGAAGTAAAAGCTTATGGTAAAACTGGAAATTATGTAGACAGTAAACGTTTTTGTTGTTATGAATGCGGAACCGAACATAAGTATACAAAAATGAAAAATACTACTATTAAAAATTTCGGAGGAGTAGGTTATGCCAGTGAAGAATTGTTAAAAAGAACACAAAATACTAAATTAAGTAAATATGGTAATTTAAATAATTATAATAAAATAAAAGAAACTAATTTAAATAAATACGGTGTAGAATATATCACTCAAGTTAAAGATATTCGAGAAAAGGTATCTGATACTTGGCAAAACAAAAGTACTGAAGAAATAACTAAAATTGTAAGTAAACGCAAAAATACAAATTTAGAAAAATACGGTGTTGAGTTTTCTGTTCAAAGCGATGAGGTAAAAGAAAGAATAAAGCAAACTAATTTAGAAAAGCATGGCGTCGAGTATGTTACTCAAGATGTACATACAAAAGAAAAAATAAAATTAACTAATTTAAAGCGTTATGGTTATACTGTTGCTTCTAAATCTAATCAAGTCAAAGAAAAAATTAAAAGCGCTATGGAAAATAAATCAAAAGAAGAAAATGAAAAGATACAACAAAAAAGAAAGCTTACTAATTTAAAAAGGTATGGAGTTGAACATTCATCTGCTTCAGATGAAGTTAAAGAAAAAATTAAAAAAACAAATTTAGAACGTTATGGTAAAACTACTGGATTTAACTATGCTAAAATCAAACAAACTAATTTAGAAAAGTATGGAGTAGCTTATACATGTCTTTTAGACTCTTGTCAAAAAGCGGGAGGTGCTATCTCTAAAATAAATCAAAGGTTTAAAGCCAAATTAGATGAATTAAATATAGAAAATGAATTAGAGTTTAAATTGATTAATAAAAGTTATGATGTAAAAGTTAATAATACTTTAATTGAAATAAATCCTAGCTTTACACATAATTCTTCTCAAATCTTTTATAAAGGTATACATAGAATTGAGCCAAAAAGCATGACTTATCACCAAGAAAAAACACTTTTGGCAAAAGAAAATGGATATAGATGTATTCATATTTGGGATTGGGATAACGAAGATCAAATAATTGCCTTATTAAATACTAAAACAACATTATATGCTAGAAATTTAACCGTTAAAGAAGTAACTAAATCTAAAACTGGTGAATTTTTAGAGCGGTATCATTTACAAGGTAGTTGTATGGGACAAGAAGTGTGTTTAGGTTTATATAAAGACAATGATTTAATACAAATAATGACCTTTGGTAAACCTCGTTATAATAAAAAATTTGAATGGGAGTTATTAAGATTATGTACTAATTCAAATTATAAAGTAGTAGGTGGAGCAGAAAAGCTATTTAAACATTTTATCAAATTATATAATCCTACTTCAATTATTTCTTACTGTGATAATTCAAAATTTAGTGGTGATGTATATAAAAAGTTAGGAATGAAATTAAAAACTTTTAGTGACCCTGCTAAACATTGGTTTCATCCAGTTACTTTTAGACACATCACAGATAATTTATTAAGACAAAGAGGTTATTCACAATTACATAAAGATAAAAGTCATAAAAAAGGTGAAAGTAACGAATATCTTATGTTAGAAGCTGGATATTTGTTTATTTATGATTCTGGACAATCTACATATATTTGGAATGCTTAATATTATGTCCCATTAATCGAAATCAATGGGACATTTTTTATTTTAACAATTTCATAAATTTAATGACTCTTGGACTAATTATTGAATCTCTAATAGTTATTTTATTTAATAAATTCATATCTTCTTTATTTCTAGTGCGTGATAACGCAACATATAATTGTCCATGCGCAAAGGCTCCATGACTTATATCTATGTTTACTTTACTTAAAGTTTTTCCTTGTGCTTTATGAATAGTCAATCCATAGCCTAATTGTAATGGAAATTGCTTATATGTACCTGTTATTTTTTCAATGATAGTAGGTTTTAGAGGTTTACCTTTATTATCAAAGTTTTCTTCAATTTCATATTCTTTATTTTCCCATTGTTCTCTGGTAACAATAACTGTCCTATCTGAATCAATTAATTTTACTTTAATTATATCAGTTCCTAACATTTCTATTATACCAGTGCTTCCATTGATCCATTCTGGTGAATTATTTTTGTTAAACATAATTAAAGCACCTTCTTTTAATACTAATTCTTCTGGAGCAGGTACTGTTGATGACTTTTCAAATGAACCGTTTTTACTAGCTTTATATTTTTTAGATTTAGCTGTTAATTTATTTAATTTTTGAATATTTATTTCATCTGCTGTACTTTTATAAGGAGTAATAGTAACTGCATTATCTAATATCTTTTTATCTGTTATTTTACAAGTATTAAAATAATCAATAACTTTAGAAAGATTGTCATTATTTCTTAAGTCGTTTAACATATCTAATAAAGTTATATCGGCTTGTCTATAAACTTGATCGAATTCAATATTTACAAAATTACCATTCTTATATGCTTCAGAATCAAAGAAATATACATCTTTTGTTGAATAAAGTGTTTCAAAAACTTTAGCTGATCCGCTAGTAATAACTGGAGGTAATTGATATAAATCACCCATTAATAAAACTTGAATTCCACCAAAAGGCTTTCTACTTTTACAAAGTCTTTTACAAAGCTTATCTACAGCATCTAATATATCTGGTCTTACCATTGATATTTCATCAATGATTAGTAAATCAGTTTCTTTTAATAATTCTGCTGTTTTCTTGCGATTACCTCTATAAAGATTATCATCAGAAATATAATCACAAATAGGTAGTCTAAATAATGAATGTAAAGTAACACCACCTACATTTAAGGCGGCAACAGCAGTAGGTGAACAAACAATGATATTTTTATCTAGCTTTGCTTGTAAATAACTAATAAACGTAGATTTACCTGTACCTGCTTGTCCTTGCACAAATAAATTATGTTTAGTTTTATTTAAAATATCAAATGCTTGTTTTTGACTATCCGATAAACAATATTCACCTGTAAACAAAGCTTTTAAATTATCATTCATAGATTAGATTCCTTTTTTAAAATTCAATAGAAGCACTTCCTTCGTCAATCTCTTTTTCATCAATTTCTTTTTTAAGATATTGATAAATTAATTCATTGGTATATTCATTATTTTCTAAAATCTCTAACTTACGTTTAGCTACTTTAAAATCACCAGCACAAAGATATTTCAAGTCTTCTAACTGTTCTGGTTTTAACTTAAACTGTTTTCCAAAATACGTTTTAATTCCAGCCTTTATATTTTCAGGTTTCATATAATCATATTTAATTTTAAAGATAAATCTACGTAAAGAAGCTCTATCTATTTTATCTTTTAGATTTGTAGTCATGATAAATGGATACGGATGATCTTCCATTTGAGTAAGTAATTCATTAACATGTGATGCTTGAAAATCTTGTTTTGCATATTTTCTATCAAATAAAAATGAATCAGCTTCATCAAATAATAATACCGCTTTTTTCTTTTTAGCCTCTTTGAAGGCAGCTTGAATATTTTGTTCAGTTTGACCTACAAATTTATCTACTAAATCAGAAGCTCTTTTTTTAATAAAAGGCATACCTAATTCTTGTGCTAACCATTGACCATACATTGATTTACCAGCACCTGATACACCATATAAAAGTAATCCATAATTTTTTACTTTTGAAGCTTTTAACTTTTTGGTTAATAATTTTAAATCTTCATTACAATTAACCATTTTGTAATCGAATTTAATTTTTTCTTTTGGTTCAATTTTTTCTTCTTGTTGCTTTTTAGGGTCACCACCATCACTGCCCGCTTTTAAATCTTTTTCAATTAAAGCTCGAATATCTGGTGGTAAAAATTCTAACATTTTTGGATCAACTTCTCCTACAATTTTATAAGAATAAGTTGTCCATAGATTTGGATTATCTGAATTTGGATTATTTGGAGTAAAATTCATTATCTCATTGGCCTTTCAAAAAGATCGCTTGATAATTGATTAATTATAACTTTAGATGTTTCTAAAATAGTTTCACTATATTCAAAATCATCTTGTACAAATTTACCAAGTCTCACTATAGTTTCATCACTTAATATATTATTATTGTCTATTGCAAATTGTTTAACTTTTTTAATCATTCTTATTTTATAATCCATATAACCTAACATATTCTGAGTAAGAAGATTTAAAAAATGAATACGATTTTGTTTCGGCATATTACGTAAATAATCAAAAATATCTTTCTTATTAGCATAGCAAATAATAGCATCAAAGAAATCAATCATTTTTTGTTCATTTTCTGCACTATCATATATTATAGGCAATGATTCTAAAAGTGATATAAGAGCATCTTTTTTTACTTTTTTCTTTTTCTTAAAAAAACCAAACATTAAAATATCCTTAATAAATTAAACAATGTACAATATATAAAGTATATTTTATAAGAAGTAAAACAAAAAAGTGCCTTACTAATAATATAATAAGGCACTCCTCCTTTTATTATATACTATTCAATTTCATAAATTTTTGGTTTTTTCTCTTCTGGGATTTCAATTCTAATATTGATTTGTAAAAGACCATTAATATAATTAACTTTATCAATTACAGAAAATTCTGGAAGTTTTAAGCTCCATTTAAATTTTCTACTAGCTATACCTTTATAAAGATAATCTCTTTCTTCAGTACCGGCTGTAACATCTTCTACATATAATACATTGTCTTCAGTTGATACTTTTAAGCCATCTTTAGGGTATCCAGCTAAACTTAATTCTACTGTAAATTCATCAGTAGTTTCTTTGTCTTTACGATAAATATTATATTTTGGAAATGACTCTTGACGCTCTATTAAATTTAAAGGTAAGGAATTTGAAAAAAAGGCATCAATAAAAGGTGAAAATTGTGAGTCAATAATGCGAGAAATAGAACCGCGCATCAACGGTGTGATTTGCTTATTTGTCATTTTAAAAATCTCCTAATTTTTAAGCAAGATTAATATAAACGTAAGCCTATAAAGCGCTTACACTTAATAGAACATATAAATATGATTAACTGTTCTATTAATTAAGAATATATAAGGAAAAATTATGATTGTAAAGCAAAAAACTAAAACCAAAGCAGCGAAATCACGAGTAGCTACAAGAAAAGCAATTAAAAAATTTTGTAAACCTAAAAAACCTAAAGTTGGATTTGTAAAAGTAGGACAAACCAAACTTAGACATGGTACTTCTAAAAGTGAAGAAATTTGGTTAACTAATTTACAAGTACCTGAAAGAAGCAAGGTTATTTATGGATTTAATGGAAAAGTATATATTGTAGATGGATATAATGCTAATACAAGAACCGTTTATGAATTTCTAGGAAACTTTTTTCATGCACACCCTATACAATATAAAAAAGTATTTGATACTATTAATCCATTAACAAAAACTACATATCGCCAATTATATGAGTCTACAAAAGCAAGATTTAAGTTATTTCATTCTCTTGGTTTTAGAGTAGTCTATGTATGGGAATCAGATTATAAAAATAATCGCTTTGCCCAGAGATTGTATGTACCTGGAAAGGAATTAGTGTAATGAGACTTGAACAAATTTTGAATGAAACATTAGAATTGTTACTAGCAAATGAACAAGATCCTAGATTTAAAAATTTTGGAGCTCTTCAGAAATCTAAGTTTCAGCACTCAAAGCCAGAAGAAGATACTTTTTTAAGAAGTGATATGTATAAAGGAACAAAAGGCAATTCTGAAGCAGTCAAAAAAGGACATATTAAAAGAAAAACTAATCCTAACTATAAAGAAAATAACAAAAAAGCCGCTCAAAAGCGTTCCGATTGGTACAAATCTAAGGAAAACAAAGAAAAGTTTATGGAAGCAATTAAGCGGCGCAAAAAATCTAATAAAAATTAAATTTTGTCAATCATATCAATTATTTGTAAAATTTTTTCTTGATCTTCTACTGATAAATTTCTTTTTTTAGCAATCTTGTCTAGATATGGTTTAGTTTGTTGATCATATAGTTTAATTTTAAATTGGCGATGTGCTTTTTCAGCATCTTCTTTGCTATCAAAATAACAAGCATGATGAAACAAAGTAGGTACATTAGCAGGTTTAACTTTAATATCAAAATGATATTTAACAGGACGCTTTAAAAACTCACTTATATCTGCTGTTTTTTTATCATTTGGATTATATCTACAATTTCCTAGCGTAGAAAGCTCAGCTATTTCCATTTTAATCTCTGGAGTAGAATTAAAATGCTCTTTATACTGTTTATATCCAATGGAACCCTTCATTCAAACCTCCTTTATATAATATCTTAAAATCTAATCTTCTATAATATCTTTACCATAAACCATTTTTGAAGTTGGTTTAAAGCGGTCTATTACATTCATAATTGACCAATGATCAAAAAGTGGATTAGCCGCGGCCAAAGCAGCTATTTCATCTTTATGTTTTTCCATAAATTTTTGAGCTTGCTGCTTGTTTTCAAAGCATAAACCAGAATAAAGTTCCTTTCTACTCTGTATATATGCCTCATCTTTACCACGAGGAATTGATGTATCCCAAGGTTTCCATTTATTTCCAGAATTTTTTATTGTAACTGTATTAGTTTTTGTACAAAAATCTAAAAATCCTTCACGAGGTGCAACATTTCTTTTGAACTTCGTGTCCCTATTTCCGCGTCTATTCCAAGTATTCATTCTAATTTTAACAATACCCATAATTTGTTTGCCTCCTGTCAAATAAATTAACTTAACGCTTTTAATATTAAACATATATTTTCGGAAAAGAAAAACCAATTTTTTAAAAATTTTATTTTAATTTTCCAAATAGTAAACATACTTATCCTCTAATTGTTTGTTTTTTATGACTTTTGTACTATAATTTTAATACCAAATGCATCTAAACTAATTGTATCTTGACTGTTAGTAACTTTGTTAGCAACAGTTTTTGAAACAGTTTCGCCTATGATTATTTGATTTTCTAATAAAGCTTTTAACTGATTAATTGTAACATCCCAACCCCAATGTCCACCTAATATGGAATAAACTATTTTATTTGTTTCTTGATCTATTCTATATTTCACTAAAAGTTGTTGAGGTTTTTCATCACTGTTTAAAGGAATAACTTTTTCAAAAGCAATTTGATTTGAAAAATTTTTATAAATTATATATTTGACTTTTTCAGCATCTAATTTTACAGCTAATTCAGTATCGATTTTTTTAATAACTTCTGTTTGATCGATTGATAACATAATATACTTAGCTAAAGCATATGGAGTATTTAATGCTTCTTTAAATTCAGGTAAAATTATAATATTATTATTTTCACAAAATTCAGCTACTACATCTGGATTTAATTCACTAAAAGACGTTAATTCTTCTGTGACTAATTTAGATGCTTTCAAATCTTGTATTACATCATTTACTGCTTTTTTTAATTCAGGTTCCATAAATTCTTCTAAATTTTCCATAAATTTATCCTTTGAAATTTATAAAAGTTTCTGCAATATCTCCTTTTGCTAATTCAATAGCCAAAGAAGTCACTTCTTCAGATGTGATATCTTCTCTTAATACAATTGGTGATAAACTTTGATTAGATTCTTTATCAGTAATAACCAAAATCCAATTGTCACCTTCTCTATGAAAATCAAATAGTATTTTATTTTGCATTTTTAACCTCATTTAATAAAAAATCCTCTTATATATAGAATATGAAGAGGATCTATTTTCTACAAATTATTTGTATCTATTATGAGGTTTGGATTAAACTTTTTTGGTTTAAATGGCTCTTGATAAGGTATATATCCACACGCATTTATTATATACCGTGTTTTATTTTTACCAAATTTAAAATCTTTTCTACAATGAACATGTCCAGAAAAAACTAATTTAATATTCGGCATTGTATCAATCCAAGAATCTAGCTTTGATACATAACTAGCATTTGCTTTACTTTTATTATATTGTTTATCAATACATTTGTGTGATAAGCAGTGATGTGTCATTAAAATTATTTTAGCTTTTGGATTAAGTTTTAAAATTTCATTATATGCATTTTCTATTTTTAATTTAGCTTCATTATGCATTTTTAAATAATCTTCTGGCTCTAGATTTCTAATCCTTTTTAAAGTATCATCATAAATGTTACCCCATTTAAAATCATTTAAACGCATTTTTGCTAAAAATAAATTTTCATTTAATATCATTTTTTTACTTAATCTTTTTGCTTGCTTATGCTCTAACATTGGCAAACCATATAAAAGAGACATAGCATTTAAGCCTCGTTGATGAGCATTATACTCATTTACATCTCCAAATACATTATATTGATAGTCAGTATAAAAAGTACTACCTATTACAGCTACTTCATTATTACAACCTGGAATCCACATCCAATTGTTTTCTAAGTAATGATAATAGCAATGTGTAATTGGAAATTGTTTCTTTAATTCTTGTTTAATTTCATCTATTGTATATCTATCTCTGGTATATACAGAATGATTACCTTCTACAAAGATTACATGTCGATTTGGAAAAAAAGAATTAAAAAAATCAGAATGTTTATTAAAACCTTCTAAAATATCTCCAGCTATTAATGTAACGCAATCTGTTTCTTGTTGTAATTTTTTACCAAAATAATGATATAATCCAGACTGTTTATATGTTTTATCACAATCTGGTCCATTTATACCACCGGTAAAATGTAAATCTGAAATAAGTCTAATTTTTACCATAGCTTACCATATTCATAATCTAAAAGTTCTTTTATCGTTTTTATTTCATCTTTGGTTAACGATTCTTGCTTTCCATAATTATAGGCTAGTTTATCTAATTTATACAATAACATTCCATATTTTTGTTTCATTAAAAGTTTATATTTCCTAATATTATTACAAGCATCATTTACGCCATCGTCATATGTAGCACAATCATGTAAATCCGAATAGGCTTCATCTATAACATCGTCATCTAAATCAATTTCATCTATTGTAGCATTTACTTGAAAATTACAAAAAGTATCATGTAATAAATTTAAGCCTGCCTCTATTTTTTCATAATCTTCTTTTGGAATATCACGTGCTTTACATTTTCTTAAAATTCTACAAATATTATCTTCTGTAAAATTTATGTCTACAAATTGAGTAGTATTTAAATTGATTACAGTATACATTATTTTGCCTTTTTCTTAGCTCTTCTTAAAATAGCTTTTGCTATTCTACGTTGTTTTCGATTAGCTTTTGGTACAACTGGAGTATTACCTATGTCTTCAGCTGTCCATTTACCGCTATTATCAAATTTTAAACCAAATATTTCTTTAAAACTTTTTTCTTTATTATTTTCCATCTATTGTTTCCTCTGTAACTTGTTTGTATTGTTTATTAAAAGGTTTTAGTATTTTAATATAATTATCTTTTACGCTTTCATCAGTGGAAGGACTAAATATCAAAGATTCAAAACTAATATTTGTACGTAACTTTTTTTCAGTATATATTTTTGAATATTTATTTTTAGTATTTACTACATTATCTGTTATAAAAGCTAGTATTCTTTGTTGTGTTTTGTTATTAGCTCTTACATTATCAACGTGATAGGTATTGTACTTATTTTCTTTACGCATTTTTTCAGTATATTCTAAAACTCCAGATTTTTTATAGAAATCTTCATAGGAAAGTATCTTTCTATCTTTAAAAATGCTTTCTGGTAAATATATATGTATGCTATCTTTTTTAAATAAACGTTTAATAAAGTTATTCAATAACATTTGCATCTCCTTTATACAATTTATCTAGATTTGCTAATCCGAAATATGTTTTGAAAACACTAACTAAATCATTATTATAGAATTTAGTTAAAGCTGGTATTTCTGAAGGTAATGTATCCAAACATATAAAATAGTTAGTAGTCTTATTAGAAATATTTGTATTAGCCAAGCATTGTAAATCTAGTAATTTTTTTAAAAATTCTTCATCACAAACATAACTATACATTCTGTTACTTGCTGAAAAATGTTTATTATAAAATGATACAAATATCAAATGTATCGGTTTTGTACGATTATATACTGATAAATAATCTTTACTCTCAGTGTTAGAAAAAAACATTTTTATTCCTTATATAAATTAGCATAATATTCAATTTGTTCGTATTTAAGGCGTGAAATAAAATCTTCTATTTTTACATTGTCTTTAATTGCAAAAAACATTAAACTACTTAAATCTTTGAAATTTTTTTGTACCCAAAGAGCATAATCTTTTTTAGTACGTTTTTCTAAAAGTAATTCAGTATATTTTATATTAGCTAATTGAAATAGCATATCTATTCTTTTTTTAGCTTCTGTATATACCTCTTTAATTTTAGTCAATTGAGTTTGTATTGCTGGAAATACACCAATAATATCATCTACGGTGCCATTCTTCCATGCTTCAAAAATTTTTGTATCATTAAAACCTTCAAATGAATGTTTAAATCCTTTGATTTCTAAATAATGAGCACATTTAATCTTAAAACGTCTAAAATCTTTATCACAAACTACTACTCCTTCATATTTAGTGTCAGAATATGAATTACATAATTTAATAACATCATCGATATTATTAAGATTAAATACCACTGGTATATTAAAAGATTTTAAACTTTTAAAGTTTTCTTTTAATTGTTCAGGAGTAACTTCTTGATATGTTTTTTTATTACGTCCTCCTAATAGATATAATTCTGTTTTTTCATATTCACAGATTATTCTATTTTGTGGAGATATTAACTCAAACATATAAGTATAGTCTGGATCTAAGCTTTCTTTTAAAAAAGATGGATGATTAGTCTTTAATGTATATTGAATTAAATCTTCAAATGTTTTAGCATCTTCAGTTGCTTCTTCTATATAGCAACATTTTAAAGCAGATGGTAAATTTGCTGTAATGTCCCATCCATTATTAGTAATCCAATACCACTGATTTTTATAATTAAATAATTTAATTAAACAACCATCTATTTTATCTCTAACAACAGCAGATTCCCAATCGATTTCATCAGTATAATCTTCACCATAGTTGCCAAATTTATAAAAAGGAGTACAAACCATATAAGGCATATTATTTTCAATTGAAACAATACTACCTCGACAAGCTTTTACAATTGGATTAGTAAAATCACTTTCAAATTGACTATAAGAAAACATATATAATTCTGGATATAATAAATTTTCAGAATCATCCTTAAATGGACATTGTTTAACGGTTATGAAATATGGCGCTTCTGCTAATAATTCAATCCAATTAACATTATCTTTTATAAATTGTAATAAAACACTATAGTAATTCATTATTAACCTTTCAATTTATATTTTTCTATAAAGTCTTCAAAATCTATTACACATTCTTGTAATTCCAGAGTTAAAGGACTTTGTAAATTTTTATACATTCTATCTAATACTTCTTCAGGTACAATTCTAAAATTTTCACGTTGAATATTACGTAATTTACATTCTAAAAGAGATATTTTAGAAAAATCAATGATTATTAACTTAACGTTATATTCTTTGCATAGTTTCAAATATTTATTTAAATCACGTTGTTTTGTAGAGGTTGCATCTAATGTAGTATACTGATTGTTTTTTAATGAATCTTGTAATAAAAGATAAACTTTATCCCAAACAAATTTATCTTTTGAATTATCAATACGAGGACCATTTTCTGTTTCTTTTATACCTACATATTTTATACGTAATTCATCTGGACAAATAATACAAGTATTAGCCAAGTGTCTATTTACAAATGTGCTTTTTCCACTTCCTGGTATACCTCTTGTAACAAAAAGAATTTTTTCAAGCATTATAATAATTCCTTACTATTATCGTTTGCAGGAAATAAATACATTTCTTGTAATTCAAGTGCTTGTTTACGCAAAAGCTCATTTTCTTTTTGTATTTGTTCAATTAATTCCCCTGGTATATTTTTACTAGTTTGTAACCATGTTTTAGCCATACCTTTTACTTGTTTATACTTATAACTAAAAAGTTGACCATCTTTGATTTCACAATCCTTACTAATTAAATAAGCTTTTACTAAATCAATATCATCATAATTACTAATAGAAGTTGGTCCTTTTTTAGAAAGCCATAAATTAATAGTAGTTAATGAAATGGGTTTAACTTCCATACAGTTTGTATTTAAAGTATCCAAAAGCTTTTTTCTCTTTTCTTTTTCTAATCTTCTTTTTTCTTTACGCCAAGCATCTACTTTTTTATTAAAAAGCTTTAATTCTTTTGGGTCAACTTTTTTATTAACTACATTTTGAATTAATTCATTTAATTCAAATTTTAATCTATTTGGTTTACCATTTGGATAATGAAAAAATTCATAGTTTCCTTCATAATGAGTATAATGATGGCGTATATAATTTACTTTTTCAGTAAATGATAATTCTTTGTGATTATATATAATGTTATAAATACTCGTTTTACCAATACGAGCAGTGCGTTCTTTAGACCTTTTAATTACTTTTGATTTATCGCATTTTATAACCATTATATGATCTCCTTTACATTATATAATATTATATAATTTTGTAAAAAATGTAAAGCTGAAATTGTTATTCTTCTACTTTAGTTGCAAATACCTCTGCCATTTTTTCACTTTCTTTTGAAAGTAGTTGTGTCTCTATCGTAATTACTGTTCGTCTATAATCACCGGTATATAAACGTAATAGTGATAAAAATTCACCTTTTCTCTCTAAAAAAGATCCACAATACATGTCAAATAACTTTTTATAACATACTTGAATATCAATCGGTGTAATTTGATAATATACCTTTTCATCAGATGGATATGCAGTAATATTAGGATCATAATCCATATAACCAAATGCATTAGAAGTCATCTTTTAAAGCTCCTTGTAATTGTTTGTGTTCATTTTTTAAATTTTCACTTTCTATAAGTAATACAACTGTCCTATAATTACAATTATATAGTTTACATAATGTTTTATATTCATCTGCTTTTTCTGGAATTTCAGAAATTAATGCTTCATAAATAGCTTGATACGCAAGTTGTTTATTAGTAGCTAAATCTTCTTTTGTTAATACAGTATCAATATCAATTTTACGTTTTGGTGTTTGTAAATAGACTTTATCGCTAGTACTTGACTGAGATAAAAGTCTCGCTGATGAAAAATCTACAGTATTTAAAGCACTTGTTATACTCATTACAGAAGGATCAAATTCGTAATTCATTTCTAATTTCCTCTAAAGTAATTATTTTACAATTTATTTTTTTAGCTTTCTCTATTTTACTAGAAGTACCATTAATATCTTTTACTACTAAATAATTTATATCTTTATTCCATTTATCAGATGCTTTTCCACCATTTTTGTTTATATATTCCATTAAAGCATTATCTCTTATACCAGAAAAACAAACATTATATGCAGCACAAATATTTGATTCTAAAGCGGGTTTATTATCAATAAATGTTATATTATATCCAAATAGCTGAATATGTACTTTTAACATATACCAAAGATGTTCATACTCAAGATATTGTTCTATTCTAGATTCACCAAATCCATCAATAACTTGTAATTTTTCTTTAGTCATGCCTTCTAAAGTACCATATTTATCCCAAACTAATTGTAATACTCTTTCACCAATATCTGGACCAAAAGTACCACTAGCTGCTGCAAATTTAACTTCCGTAAAGGTACTTTTTTTGGCTTTTAGACTAGTTTCTATCTTTTCCCCATTCTTTCCTATTAAAGTAGAAATTAAGCCTTCTGGAAGCTCAAAAATTTTATATGGCTCTAATCTTTTATTTTCTGTATTTAAGATATGATTATATATTTTAGCACAATTACCATAAGCTAGCTGATCTATTTCTAATTTTGATCCAAAATATTCCAATTTACGGATATTCATTTCGGTTTGAAAATCTTCTGTTTCTTCACTCCAAATATATTGTAAATCAACACCATTTATTTCAGTTTTGCAATTAGGTAAATTGAAATCTTCAGAAGGTATTAAAACTTCTTCTAGTTTAGGAATAACTAAACCGGCACGCTTAAATTTAATTTTAGCACCAATTCCACATTTAGTTTTTACAACATTATCATAATTATGTGCAGTAATATTAGTAATTGTGGCACCTGCTACTTCAACTGGTTCGATTTCTAACACAGGAGTAAAAACACCCCATCTACTTATTTGCCAATTTATATTAGTTACCGTAGATTCAGCAATGTTATCATAGATGCCAAGTTTAAATTTACGACTACATTTTGGATTTATTGTTCCACCTACAAATCCATCTTCAATATTATCTAATTGAGTAACGATTATACCATCTAATTCATAATCAGAAAATTTCATACGAGTTTTAACTAAATCAATCATATTATCATCAGTTAGTGTTTCGGCAGATAATACTTGATAAAAAGGTACCATAAATCCTTCTTTTTTTAAAAATTCAAATGCTTTTAATGTACCTTGGTCTTTAGATGTCCAATATGCTACAAAATCTGTTTGTTCAAAAATATAAGGTTTAGTTTCTTTACTATTCAATGCTCCTGCTATAGTATTTCTACCATTTTTTTGTTTTTTACCACTAGCATGCTCCAACATATTTAATATTGTTGATATTGCGATTTTTGGAAATAATAACTCACCTCTAATTATTATTTTATCTTTGTAGTCTATTTTTTTAGGAAAACCAACATTCTGAACATGCCTCATAATATCTTTACCTTTGGTTCCATGTCCACGTGTAGCTGCAATAGTTAACTCACCATTTTCATAAGTAAGAATTAATGAACATCCATCTAATTTATCAGAAATTAGAAATTGATCATGCCCTTTAGTCCATTTTTCTAAATCTCCTTCTTTGAGCTCTTCCATACTACCCATTGGTATTTCATGAGTGATATCTTGCCCAAAACCAGTATTATCAGATGTCAACTTATTAAAAAATTTATCATTTGGCCATTTTTCTTTTGCCATAAAATATATGATATCATATATTGAATCGTCTACAAAAGTAGTAGGCAAAGAAATCTTAAATTCAGTTTCTAATATATTTACTTCGTCATCTTTCAAGCAATATACTTGACCTTTTGAATAAGACTCATTACATTTTTCTAAAATCGATAATATAGTATTCATATTAAAGCTCTCCAATTTTCTTTATAAAACGATTCAATGCTTTTTCATTACAATCAGTAAAAGTATTGCGTAAAATCCGTATTGCTTCAAAGATATTATTGACCTTTTCATTGTCAGATTCTATGCTAAAACCGTCTCTTATGAGAAAGTATTTATTACTTGCGATTTCATAATATAATCCATCATTACCTATTCTAGATTTTTGTCTAGAATGGGCTTTAGATAAGAAAAGTCCATCTAATACTTTTGGACCTTTATAACATTCTGCTCTATATATTTTATTAACATACCACTTTTTCATACAATACTTTCTTTTTTGTTTTACTTATTTGTAATAATATACTATTAAATATTTATAATGTAAAACCAAATAATTAAGAGGATTAAATATGAAATGGATAAATCATTTTATTAAAATGGCAGAATTAGTATCTACAATGTCAAAAGATCCTAATCATAAAATAGGTGCTGTGATTGTAGATAAAAACAATAGAGTAGTTAGTACTGGTTTTAATGGATTTGCAAAAGGAGTAAATGATAATCCAGAAAGACTCAATGATAAAGAAATGAAAAGACTTTTGATGTTACATGCTGAAGAAAATGCAATTTTATATGCTAAGCAAGACTTAACTGATTGTGCTATTTATGTTTATGGTTATCCTTCTTGTGTACATTGTACATCAATTATCATTCAATCTGGAATAAAGATTATTTATTATAGAAATTCAAAAAAAGATAATACTATCTCAGACTATTGGAAAGCTAATTTAGAAATGGCAAAAAATTTAGCAGAAGAAGCGGGAGTTGCTGTAATTGAAATCTAAATATAAAAAAGCCTAGATAATTCTAGGCTATTCTTTTTTAGCTAGCATTGTAGTATTCCAATTTAATATTGCTTTCTTTCTACTTATTGCTAAAAATTCATATTGATCGTAATAATTACAATTTGGACATCTTGCGTAAAATAAATCATCTACTGCACTAATATATGGATAACTTATTACTTTTTTTCTTTTACAATTTTTACAACAAGCGGCCCCTTCTTCATTTAAAACATCTACATCATTCTTCATTTATTTTTAATCCAAATACACATTAAAATTTTTATTTATTTCGATATTTTGTTTTTTTAATTCATTTTTTACTAATTGTAAAACATATTTTCTATCAACACCGACATAATCTTTTGTTATTTTACTAATTAGTTTAGATTTATCAGCAGCTTCTTTAAAAGCTTCTTTACTTTTTTTAGTTTTAGCTAATGTTAAATTTAATACTGCTGAATTATCAACATCTGTTGCACATACTTGATATAAAGCATAAACATAGTTTGAATATGATAAATCACTTTTTAAACGTATTAATGATGCCGGTTGTATTAATCTTTGTACTAGTCTTTTTGACTTTTTGTCAAATGCAAAAATACAATTTCTGCTAATTTCTAGTATTTTTTCAAATTCGGTATTATCATTAATATTATACATTCGATATAATCCGAGAATGGAATCTATAATTTCAGTTGTAACTTCTTCTTTTAGTTCGAGTACATACTTAAGACGTTTTAATGTTTTGTTACTCAGATAGATTCCATTCGAATTACTTATATATACTAAATTAGGTGTTTCGACTGTAGACATTATTGAACTATATCCTCCGCGACTACATGTATAAATTTACTTACAAATAATCCAGTTTTGGCTTCAAAATCATGTAGACTAATTTCTCTACATTTTTCTTTTTGCCATTCTCTATGAATTGCGTCTTTACCATAATCTGGATCTTTAATCAAGTTCAAAAAGTGTTTTTTGGCTTGTTGACAATTTTGACGTTTGCTCCAGTTAACTTTATTTATATTTCCTTGAACTAACGCTGCATTTACTTTTACTTTACAAGTAGAAGTTGCTGAAGCATAATGATTTTGTACATCCATTGTAAAAAATCCACCCCAAGCATCGCGCATTTGATAAGTACCACTACCAACTGGTCCAAATTCGCATTCTTTCTTTTCCATATAAGATTCTCTACGAACACGAGTTGTTGTTTCTACATATGCCGGATATGCATAACAACTTTCTTCGATATCTTCCCAAGCACTACCAAATAACACGATATAAAAAGATTGTCTGTTTACTTCTGACCAATATTGATCATCCATTATATCAGAATTTACTCTATCTAAACGATTAGTAACAACATTTCTTGATACATCACATTGAAGTAACAAAGGTGCTTTTGTTAAATCTTCTACTTTAGGAATAGCAGGCAAATCACTATATTCAGCGTTTGCTATTGTTGCGAAACCTAATAAAAACGAAAGTAAAAATATTTTTTTCATGTCTATCACTCCTATTTATTATATAATTTTATTATAACGTATATAATAAATAAAGTAAAACAGATTTTGCTTTAAAAACCAATATTTTCCATAAAAGATGTAACTACCCACTCTAATTCTTTGAGTTTTTCGTTTAATTCTTCACATCTTTTTTCCGCTTCTGTTTTATTTTCAAATTCTTCAGCTAATTCAGAATCTTCTTGGTTTTTTGGATGAACTTTATATTTATCAATAAACATAATATACCTCCTATTTATCTAAAGGTTTGACAATTACAGTAGCATACTTATCATTTAAGTATTTATTAGAAAAATCATAAATGTCTTTTATAGTTAATGACATAATATTTTTTCTAATATCATCAAATGATTCTATACTACCTTTAAATAATAAGTTTTCAGCATTATATTGTGCTAAACCAAAACATTTATCACAACTTACTGCCAATCCATACAAAATAGTATTTTTTGCTTTTTCTAATTCTTGCTCACTAATAGATGTTTTCATAGTATTTAATACTTCTTTACAAACTTCTATAGTTTTAGACAAATCTTCTTTTTCTACACCAGCGAAAATACTTATAAAACCAGAATCTGGAAATTTTTCTAACATTGTTGTAATGATATATCCTAAACCATGCTTTTCTCTAACTTCTTGGAAAAGTCTACAAGACATTCCACCATTAAATATAGCATTAAATACTTTTAATTTGTATCTATCTTCATGCATCATAGAAATTCCTTCTAATCCAAGCATTAAATATGCTTGCTGAATATCTTTTTCTATAATTATATCAGTAGTATTATATTTAGTATCATTAAATATTAATTTAGATTCTTTTTGTAAATTTTTAAATAAAACTTTTATATATTCTACAAATTCTTCATGATTTATATTACCACAGGCTGAAATTACCATATTATCACCGACATATCCTTTAGCAATATAATCTATAAAATCTTGTTTAGTAAAACGTTTAATATTTTCTTCAGTACCTAAAATCTTTTTACCTAATATTTGATCTTTATATACATTTTCCATAAAAGCATAATAAACAGTATTAGTAGGATCATCTAAAGAAGCTTTTAGTTCTTGTAAAATTACATTTCTTTCTCTTTCGATTTCTTCTTCAGGAAAAGTAGAATTCTGAATAATATCAGATAAAAAATCTATACCTTGCTTCCAATATTCTGGTAATAGGTTAACATAATAACAAGTATGATCGGTAGATGTATATGCATTACATTGTGCACCGATTTGTTCAATACTATCTATTAATTCTCTAGCATTTTTTGTAGTAGTACCTTTGAAAGCCATATGCTCTAGAAAATGTGAAATACCATTAATTTCAGGAGTCTCTGTTAACAAACCTGCTTTTACCCAAATTCCAATAGATAAATTATTAAAATCTTTATTTTGGGTTACTATAGTTAATCCGTTTTCTAATTTTGTAATATTTTGCATTTGAAATCTCCTTTAATTATAATATTATAATAACACGCTTTTACTATAAAGTAAAACAGAAAAAATAAGGATCCTGTTTTACTTCGGATCCTTATTGTGGTGATCAAAATATAAATTTAATTATGAATTGCGTGCTAAAATGCTTAATAAACAACTTGCTTTTTGATAATCTTTGTTGTCTAAAGAAGCTTTAGCAAAAAATGTTAAGCACTCTTTTTCTTCCATAGATAAATTCATATTTTTTGTGATAGTAGGAACAGATTGCTCTACTTTAGTTATTACTAATTCTTGAATTTTTTCAGGGTTTTTATGATATTTTCTTGTCAAAACTCTGGTTATTTTAGAGGTTTGCTTACCGTAATCTCTTTCTGAACGTTTTTTCATTGGTTTTTGACGAATATATTCATTACCCTCTTTATCTATAAATTTACCAGCTCCTGACATTTTTAAACTCATTGTCCACATTGGAACTCCTGCTGCCTTAGCTGCTTTAGTAATCGTATTATATACTTTACCGGTATTAACACATAATACTGGACAAGATTGCTTTTTGAAATTTTTAGCTTTAGGTTCTTTTACTGAAGAAACTTCTTTTGTTTCTTCTATACGTTTAAAAGGTACTCCTTTACATGTTGTTTTACCTTTTGAAATTGCATTTTGTAATGCAAATGTATTCCAACCCATACTTTTTGTTGCTTCTTTTATCGAGGGATATATTGTATCATTAATTTGAATTTGTACTTTTTTTACCATTAGTTTAGACTCCTTTTATTTGTATTTAACGAATTAACAATAATTTTTTATATCAATTTTTTCTAAATGTAAAACAATTTATTCAAAATTTTTTAATTCTTGCTCAAGAATATATAAAATTTCTCTTTTAGAAACTTCATTATCTAATCTATCTGCATTATTTAAAATACTTCTAATTTGAGTAAAAACTAATTTATTATCTTTAAGTTGATTTTCTAATTTTTTAGTTAACTTTTCCTTTTCTTCAAAAAGTCTAAACAATTTACTAGAAATTTCATCAATAGATAATTTATCAGAAGAATAATCTTTCAAAAGCATATTTATATTATTTTGCATTATATATCCTTTCATAAAATATAACTATTAAAAGAACTTATCCTTTTATATTAGTTTTTTCATTTCCAACATTAGTGTTTTTTCTTAAAAATACTTCTCTTCTTTTTTATAAATTCGATTGAATATTTATAATCAGCTGAAACAGAAATACATTTTATTTCAACTTCCTTGCCTTTATAGTAAAAAGATAATTTTTCATTTCTATCTTTACTGGCTACAGAATCCAATAAAGTTACTAATTCTTTGTATATCATTGCTTGCCTCCAAAAAAATCATTAATTACAGTTAATATATCATTTTTTGTAGCAGGTTTTGATATAAAATGTAAAACCGAATTTTTATATTTTGAATTTTTTATTTCTTTTTCTGCATTTATATAACCAGAATGAATTATAACTGGAATATTTAAATTATTTTCATCTAAATACTTTAATAAGTCCATTGCTGTCTTATCAAACATTTCAAAATCAGAAATAATCAAATTTGCAGTAGAAATAGGAGCAAGTGAAGTATCTTCCAATTCAAGTGCTCTATCAACTGATTCGATAGAGCACGTTTTAAATCCATTCTTTTTTAGAGTTAATTCTAAAATAGACCTAACGGAATATTCATCGTCCAATATTAAAATATTATACATTAACAACCTATATTAGCAGCTTTAATTGATTTTAATAAATTCTCTTTTATTTGCATTAATTGAGAACGTCTTTCAGAAGGTTTACCAAAAAATGTCAATTCCCAAAATAAACCATACACAACTTGCATTAAAGTAGGACGTATGGACATTGAATATAAAAATTTATAATTTTCATCTACAATACGTAATCTGTTGTCTACTTTGATTACTAAATTCATAATATTATTAATTCCCAAGAAATCTAAATTTTTGATTTCATTATTATCTATTCTACATACTTCCATTTTAGGATAATTAATTATTGGGATATTATTAGTTATTTGTAAATCTTGCCAATAAAAACACAATTGACCTTCTAAGTTTAATTCTGTTGAATTTTTACTTTCTTCTAAAATTTCATTTGCAAATGGACAAATATTTTTTATCGCTTTGTTTTTTGAAACCAATTTCAATAAATTTTGAATAGTTAAATCTGGATGTAATACAACTGGTTCAGATCCTAGTAAATACTCATTTACATCACAAGCGCATTTCTTTTGTTTAAATCGCTTATACCAGCTATTTCCATCCTGATCAATGTATAAATATTCTGCAGGAAAATTTCTCATATATTTATCCTTTCTTTATTACTCTCTATGTATATATAATATAATGATTTACTATAAATGTAAAACAGGAATTAAATTTTGTCTGCTTTTTTAATAAAGTCTTGATCATTTAATGGAAATGATACAAAATTTTCATAAGTAGATGTAATTTTAAATGTAAATACTTTTACTATTTTACCATTTTGTACAGTAAAATTTTGTGGGACAATTGATAGATAATCAGAATCATTTATGATAGCTGTATGTAAATTGAAATCTAAATGTAAAGGTGAAACTTTTACAATATCTACATTTCCTACTTGTGTAATTCCATCTGTATTATATAAAGGTATTTTTTTACAAGATTTATCTTTCAGATTAATGTTAATATCACCTAAACCGGCTCTTACGAATTCATAATGTCCTTTTTCAATAATCATAATATTTTATTCCTCTTTGTTAAATATTAATATCAATTATATTCTTTATCTTCGGTAAATAAGAATGCATACAGTTTGTATTTTCTACTAAAATATGTATGCCATATTTTCTATACTTAGTACAAGGATATATATGTTGTACTAATTCTATAATCTGTGAACTTAATGTTGAATTAAATTTATTTTTCACAATATTGTTAATATTAAGCATACGAATTAAACCAAGTACTTCTGGTTTTACTTTAGCATAAATTATTATTGGTAATTCTTTTTCATATCTTTTTTTAAATTCTTCAAATGTTTCATTTTTGGAATTTTCTCTTTTCCAAGTAAGATTGTCATTGACTAATTCAAATATACCATAATTTATACTATTTTTAATAATAGCTTTTATAATTTTATCTCTTCCATTACCGAATACTTTAATTAATATTTCGTCTTCGTATAAAAAACTACCTCTGTGATTTATTGTTTTTCTAAAGTCTATTTGAGAACTAACTTTATCGTTTTGTTGCCAAAATAAACCTATTTGATTAAACATATACTCACTTCGCATAGTTATCCTTTCTTTATAATGGAAAAATAATATACAAGAATAAATAATAAAAGTAAAACAAAAAAGTCAGTTAATTTTCACTAACTGACTTCTAATAAAGAATTAAATATCTATAAAATTTATGAATTTATAATTTTAGCTACACTTTCTTTATAAGCATCTAAGTATGGTTTTACTGATTCTTCAAAACCCATTTTCTTAAGCAATCTGCGTTTAAAAAATGTCATTTTTGTAGTATCTAAAAATGATGCATTATCATCTGAAGATTTATCTTCTTTATTTAATTGATCATATATCGCATTTATAAAAGCGGTTTGTAATTTTTTATTGCCTTGTGTTTTTTCTAAACCTGTCATAAATTCATCTAAAGCATAAGATTCTTGATTAATATCTTTTCCTTTTACAGTATCTACTACGTTATATACAATATCTTCTAAATCATCATTTAAACTAACAATATCTTTTGCGGTATATTTTGTAATATCATCGCTCATTCTATTTGCACCACGAATGCTTGTTCTTGCCTTAGTAGCTTGTACAAAATCATTCCAGTGAGAACTTTCTGGATTAGCATCTTTATTATCAATAGCACGTTTCATAACACTAGTATCTGATTTGAATCCCATACCGGCTGGAGTACCATATGTTCTGTCATACCATGGATTAAACATCTTATCTGCAAAAGCTGTTCTATTGGCTTTATTTTTAATAAAAGGATGTTCTGTATTAAATACTTGAGTTTTAGAATCATCTGGATTTGTCATCATTAATTCTTCAGCATTTATTCTATCTTGTTCTGGCAAAGTATCAATAAATTTCTGTAAAGAATTTACAAATTTTTCTTTATCTAAGATAACATTTCCTTTGTCTTTTTTCTTTGCATTTGGTCTACTTAAATAATTAGCCCAAAAGTCAGGATGTGCTAACAAGAATTGCTTTGGACTAAAAGCATGATTTTTCCAAGCCCAGTTTAAACCTCTACTTCTAAGATATTCTTTATCACCATCGATAATTTGATCTTGCTTATTTTGATCTAATTTAATAAACTCATCTGGATTCTCTATTGCATTTTTCTTTTGTTTAAAAAAAGTACGAGACAAATTACCGTCTAAGTCACGATATTCATCACCAGCTTTTCTTCTTTCATTAAGAGTATCTTCTTCGTTTAATATTTTAGATACTTCTTCTTTAAATTCATTTAAAAATGGAACAGACATAGAGTTTTTTTCCTTAGCTTAATTATTCATTATCATATAGATATAAGAACTTCTAAAAGAGAAAATCTTATTAACAAGTAGCATTATAGAAATAGAAAATTAAAAAGTAAAGCAGATTTATTTTGCAGCGTCTCTAATTTCTTTACTTATGATAGATGTTAAATATTCTGTATATGATTCGTCAGTATAAATTCTTTTTAGTATATTTTCTTTATTTTGATATAAATTATCAAAATCTACTATACACATTTCATTTTTTAAACTAGTTTTATATAAGGAAAAAAGTAATTGTATATCACATTTATAATGTTTACGTAAATTAACAATAAATTTCTTAAACTTATTTGGTTCGAGACTACCTAAATAGTAAGATTCACAATGTATGGAAATATTTCTATGAATGTTATTTAAAATTTCACGATCTGAGATTTTCAATGCCTTAATTCTATTTTTTAATGATAATCTCAATTCTGTTTCTGTCCAATTAGTAATTAGAAAAAGAGGAGGTGCAAATATAGAATAACCTTCAGCATAATAAAATTTATTATCTATAGAAAAATTATAATCTTCTTTATAAAAAGCAAGTAATGATAAATATCTTTTATGTAAATCAATATTAAATTGTTTATCTTTTCCATAAACAACTATTGATACAACTAAAGGATTCTTGTTTTTATTCATTCCAATTTATCTCAAAATTATCGTATAGGCTTTTGTAATTTTCAAGTAAATACATATAAAAATCATTAGTTTTTACTAATTCTTCAAAATAAGTAATATAATAAAGCAATTCATTTTTTGGTAAATAATATTCCCACCTATTTTCTTTTGTTATTCTATATTCTCTAATCAAATGTTGTGGTTTTATATGCTTTGCCAAAGTACTACCTTTAGTAATATAATGAGAAATTGTTTTAAAATATCCATTATCTAAATAAAAATGTATCTCACCTAAAACTTTTTCTAAAAAAATTATATCATGATTTATAAGATCTTTTTTAGAAGGATCTTTTCTAATTGATTGATTTCTTAAATGATTAGTAGCTTGAAACCAATCATGTAAAGCATTATAAACAGCTAGATATTCTAAACTATCTTCTGCTGTATTGTTAATAATATATTCATATACTTTGTTAAAAAATGTACAAAGCTGTTCAGCATAATCTTTCATATGTTGTAATTCATTACCTTGTCTAAAAGGATGAATTTTAATAAGATCATGTAGTGTATATATTTTTTCTAACTCGTCTGTCATTTCTTTATCGCTCCACAATGTTTACACTTAGTTCCGCTACTAGTTACCTTATAGAAAACAAAACAGCTACTATGGACTTTCTTAACGTTTTCCCAATATCTCCACTTGTGAAAACCTAACCAACATAACAGCTTCTGCCACATCTTTTTCTCCTTATTTAAGCAAATAAACATTTTAAATATGAAAAAATACTTCTTTCAAACTTTTTATTCTTTTTATTAAATTTGTAGCCGTTTATGTAAATATCTTCATTATTCACATAATTTATTTTTGGATAAGCCATTTGAACATGATTAGGTACATCATATTTTTCAGCTCCTATTTGAATATAAGTATTAGTAGCTACAATACCATTTTGAATTTGAATACTAATCATCATCATCTCCATAGATGTTATAACCTAATACTGATGTACAAAATGGTAAGCTATCTAAAGCTCCATTAATATCTTCCCAAAGGCAATTTTCATCATATACACCACCTTCTCTTTCAACATATTCTTTGAAATCATCTTCATCGATTTCGATTACTGTTTTAATAATTCTACTCATCTACAATCTCCCATTTTTCAGATAAAAGCTTTTCGGGGTTTAATAATGTACTTACTTCTCCTATATTACCCCAACTCTCTATTATTGTATTATCTTCTATGTAATATATAGGTTCTTCTTCTAATTTAATCTTTTTACCTTCACGCATAGCTTTTAAAGCTTCTTCAAATCTCATTATTAAACTCCTTACTATTTACTGCGTCTTTCCAACTTGGATACTCAGCTATTAGTTTATCATCATAATTCTTTCTCATAGAAGAAAGAGGATATTCCATACAAAAACCAGTGTCATAAAGTAAATATACATTATATGTTCCTATATCTGTCACAATGTATCTTGGACCCGATGGTGTTTTATAAACTTGTCCTACTTTAATCTTCTGCTGCATCTTTGACTACCTCCTAATCATTTTCCTTTATGATTTTCAAAGCTTGTTTTGCTAATTTTTTAGAAGTAAAGAAGCATCTATCTAAATGCTCTTCTGTAGTATATAATTCTGATTGATTGAATATAATTCTACCATTGATACTCCATTCATTAAACCCATCGGCCATATATATGGTTTCCCCTTCAACAGCAATAATGGGTAATTCCTTATCAAGTAGAGCTACTTCCATTATTGTTATAGTTTTATCACAAGAGCAAGAAATTTTTGTTGTACTACCATCAGGCAGTTGTACAGTTATCTTTCTTTCTTCATCACAAGCAGAACACTTAGGTTTCTTTTCCCAGCGATAGGTAATATACCAAAGCTTTTTTATCTTGAGATATTTTTTAAACTTTTCCCAATGATTTTCCTCTCTTTGTTTAAGTTCCCAATCTTTTAAAATATTATATCCAAACAATTTAATCATTTATTAATCTTTCTACCTAAAATACTATTTGGTGGTAATATTTGCCATCTATCCATCATCATTTCAAATACACCAAATTCATTTGTTTCAAAACAATTGTTCTTTTCATTCCTATCCATCAATTCATAAACTCGACCATTTAATAATCTCAGATATATATCATCATAATTAGCATGTTTAATGATATATCCTTCTTTTAATGCTTTAAAAGCAATTTCAAATGGAACATTTGTATAATATTCATAAGGTTCTTTTTTTATCTTGTATTTTTTAAACCACATTTTTACCACCATAAATGACGTATCCTTTTAGCAAACCACTTTATAAATCGTGCGTATGCTTTATCGTATTCTTCCCCAAAACCTGTATCATCTTTAATTATTTCTAAATCTGCAATAGCTTGATCAAGTTCTTTCATCCATTCTTCATAAGTTATTTCAGGTGGATATCCAATAACAACTTCACGAAATCTCTTTAGTCTTGGCAATAACCATTTAAAAAATGGATAATCTAAACTCCAAGTTTCAGAATCATCAAAACCTCTAGTCAATCTTTGCCAAAAAAATTTAATTTTCCTTAACATCTTTAGTGTCCTATCCATATTAATGCTTGCTTTTTAGGATTAAATATTCTCATTAAATGAAGAATATTAAACATTTCATATTCATAAAGCCATGTATCGCTTATATTCCATTTATTATTTGGTAATATATCTAAATTTTCAAGACAAGTTAACTTTGTTCTGATATCTTCTATACATCTTTCTAATTGAGGACGAGTATCTAATACATTTGAAGATTTTTCTTCTAATAACGACTTATAATAACCTTTAACTTTTTCTTTAAATATTGTTGCTATTTTTTGTAATATTTCTGGTTTAACTAACATACATTCAGTTTCACAATTATAATCATTATGTACTAATTTATCACGAAATAATGGTTTTAGAAAAGGTTGTATTTGATTTGTATAATCTAAGTATTTTCCTAATTCAATAAATTCTTCAGCACCTAATTTATCTAATACATCGCCTATCCAAGGTGTATCAATATCTTCATCTAATTCTGTTTTTCCACCGACTAATTCCCACAATTCATTTGCTGACATTTTACGTGCTTTATTGATTTTCTTTTTATCTACTATATATAAATAGTTTCTATACCCCATTAATTTACTCCTTTTCTTTTAAATAAATCTTTGATATTATATTCACTCTTTCCTAAATAAGTACAACTTTTTTTGAAATAATCATTATATACACTTCTCATTGAGATAGCATCATTTTCTAAAATAATACAATAACAGCGGTATCCATCATTATTAATTATTCTATAAGTAGCAAATTTACTAACATATATATCTCTTGCTTCAGGTTCATGATTATTCATTATATTTTTACCTTATTTCTTATTATTAAAATAATCAGGGTAATTTGATTCAATGAATCTTTGATATTTTGGAGATTCACGAAGAAGTATTTCAATTATTTTATTACGTTGTTCTTTTAGTTCTTCACATTTATTTAATGTTATTAGTAATGTATCTGTTGGTCTACCTTGTATTATTGATATTTGTTTTGATTTTTTAAATCTATTCTTTATCAATTTAAAAATTTTCATATCATACATCCTTATATGTTATTAAAATAATAGCAATAATATATTTAAAATGTGTTATTGTAAAACAAAAAATAAATAGTTTATTCCATATAAAGACATTTGAAATAGCTCACAACGTATTATATTAGTTTATTTCATTTCATTATATTAAAAAGAGCTTATAAAAATATATAAGCTCTTTTTTATTCATAAGTATATTTATATAAACATACTCAATTAGATCTTTATTATAATTTTTAATTAGTATTTATGCTCAACAAATTCTGATGCATATGGAATATATGTAGCATTTTCTACATTACGTGTATCACCTAAACCTTGTTGACCAGTCTCATTATTACCTGCACCAAATAGGCTTCCTACAGTTAACGTTTTATACCAAAGTGTACTATGAGAAACTTGACAAAAGTCTACATTTTCAGCAACTTTAGTAAAAGTATTCACTTGATTTCTATGACCTAAACCTAATTGTCCATAGTTATTTTTTCCTGTTACATAAAGATTATTATCTTTATCAACATAACAAGTCATATTTATTGTACTTTCTGCTTGTTTTACATTAGATGCTATTTTTATAAATGTATATGAATCAGTTGTAATATTATCGCCTCGTTGTCCGTTATTACCGTCACCTGCAAAATATAAATTATCATTATTATCTATATAAATAGTAGAATAGGAAGAGCTTTTTCCAGCATAAATATCTTTAACATTCGTTGCAATTTGAACAAATGTATTTGGAATATTTGTGTCACCGGTTCCTAATTGTCCATTTGAATTAGTACCATATGTAAATAATTTATTGTCTTTAGTCAAATAATAATAATGATTTTGAATATATACTTTTTTAACATTCGAGCCGCATTTAGTAAATGTAGTACTCCAAGGTGCGACTGTTTTACCTGGACAATAACCAGCTATATATAAATTGTCGTTTACATCAATGTAACAAACATTTGAATTAGTTACTTGAAAATCTATTACGTTACCAGCTATTTTAACAAAGTTATTTATTTCATTTTTATGACCTAAACCTAATTGTCCTCTACTATTATATCCACAACCGTATAAGTTACCATCAAAGTCTAAATAGCATATTACAGAATAACTAACTCCTTCTGCTTTTTTAACATTAGATGCTATTTTACGAAAACTATCATAAAAGTCTGTAGTATTTAAAGTAGATGAATACAAATCGTTATTATTATCTATATATAGTGTTAAGCCAGGGTCTGTAAAAAAAGACTTAACGTTAGTTGCGCGTAATTCAATATTTGATTTTCGACTATTGTCAATATATTCCCAATTTTCTGACATAGGATCTCCTATTTCAATATATCCTGGTTCGCCCATTTGTCCAAAACCATTATCACCGCATCCCCAAAGTTCACCATTAGATAATAAATAGAAGGTAGTATCATAAGTACTTTGAAAATCAACTAAAGTCTCTATATTGAGATTTGGTACAACAGGTATATTATCTCCATACATCGAATAAGTAAGTTTATCACCACCTATTTTTTCAATTGGGCTTTTTCCGAATATAATGTCATGAGAAGTATTTCTAAAGTATATTGGCATTTTATTTTTCCTCTTATTTTGGTAATTCAATTTTAGTGAATGTTAAAACATTAGTTTTTGTTCCGTCACCTTGCTGTCCATCGGTATTATATCCACAACCATAAAGTCCATCTGTTACATACCAAGTAGTAGCACTAGAACAAGCAAAGTCTTTAACGTTAGATGCTCTTTTTGTGAATTTAGTTACGTGTTTAGTATCACCGGTTCCTTGCTGGCCAAAAAAGTTAGCACCACAACCATATAAATCATTATTGTAATCTATATACCAAGTAGTATCAGAGGAACAAAAAACTTCTTTAACATTTTCAGCTCTTTTAGTGAACGTTTTAACGTCAGATGTTCCAGAACCTTGTTGTCCATAATTGCCCTTTCCATATCCATATAAATCATTATTATTATCTATATAGAAGATGGTTTGTTTAGAACAACTAAAATCCTTGACATTCTCAGCTCTTTTACCGAAGCTTGTATCAATTGTTATGTTATCATAACCTGCTGCATATAAGTCACCATTATTATCTAAATATAAAGTCGTTTGTTCTGTTGACATAACTTTCTTAACATTAGAAGCTCTTTTAGCAAATGCTTTTACATCTTCTGAATATCCTTTACCAGTTCCTTGTTGGCCATGATAGTCATCACCAGTTCCATATAAATCACCATCATTTGTAATATACCAAGTTGCATTACCACCTAAAGTAAATTCTCTAACGTTAGAAGCTCTTTTATTGAAACTTCCTACGACAATCATACCACTTCCTAATTGTCCCTGGCTATAATCACCACATCCCCAAAGATCACCGTTGAAATCTAAATACCAAGTGTTATTGATTGAACAATCAAATGCTTTGATACCAGAAGCTCTTTTTTCAAATAGTTTGACATTATTACTATTTCCATTTGCTTGTTGCTCATAATAGTTATAACCACATCCATATAGATCATTATTATTATCTACGTACCAAGTAGTAAAATTAGAACAAACAAAGTCCTTAACATTAGAAGCTCTCTTAGTAAATGTTAAAACGTCTTTAGTATCTCCAGATCCTTGTTGACCATAATCATTTATCCCACAGCCATAAAGGTTTCCTTTATCTGTTAAATACCAAGTTACATGACTATTTACTTTTACTTTACTTATAGATTCATCATTTTCTAAAACGACAGGTATATTATCGCCATACATAGAATATGTTAATTTATTGCCACCCATTTTTTCGATAGGAATGATTCCATAAGTTATATCGCTACCTCTATTTCTGAAATATACCGGCATATTAAATCCTTTCAATTCGTTTATTATAAGCTTATACAAAAATATGAACTTTGTAATTCTATTTGTGTTTTGGTGGTTCAAATATATAAAGACTGATTAAGCATTTTAATTAAGGAAATCAAACAATGCCAGTATATTTTAAAAATAGAAGTTATAGTTTATTACAAGGCGAAAATGCTATTGAAAAAGTAGGCGATAAATTAATTTATTCAATGTATGGAGAAACGCCTCCTTGTAGTGATAAGAATAGCTATTCACTTACTATTAATACAACTCCAACTGATGCCGACGTAATTATCAACGGTGTTATGACAAAAAGTCAGCATTTTTATGAAAACGAATTAGTAGAGTATGATGTTTCTGCAGCAAATTATCAACCTATTTCGGACAGTCTTCGTTTAACAAAAAATACAATATTAGATATTGAATTACAAAAAGACCGTGAATTAATATATCTTTGTTATAAAGGACAAATTCCTACTTCTACTTCAATTATCTCTTCAAATACCAAGACTGTATATTTTTATTTACCTATTTCTAAAAATCAAATAAGCGAAATCCCATATTGTAATACAGCCGGAATGGAGCAATTTGTATTAAAACCCGAAGATTTAGTAGAAGTAGACTTAGAATATCCGATTTCTAATGTTTCAGAAATGTCATTTGATTATAAGTATAAACAATTACTTAATACTAAAACAACTGTTTTCGAAAGATATTTTGAAGGAGATTTATATCTTGGTGAAACGCCAAACCTTGTTATTGAATATGTTACATTAACTATTAATCCTACTCCTTCTCATGCTACGGTAAAAATTAACAATGAAGAAAGAAATAGTATAACAGTAGTAAAAGGAACAGCTGTTTCATATAATGTTAGTTGTGAAGGCTATAAAACAGTTTCTAAATCTATTCTTTTGCCATTGCTTGAAGGTTATATAGTTTTAGAGGATACAGTTTTAGACATTGTTCTTGAAGAAGACAAACCAGTATTTACAATTAATCCTACCCCGAGTACAGCAACTGTAATTATCGATGGCGAAGAAAGAACAAGTATTGAAGTAGATCCAGGAACAAGAGTAGAATGGTCAGTATCAGCATCTGGTTATACTAGTCAATCAGGTGTACAACTTATTGAAACAGAAGATGTAACAAAAGATATAACATTGGTAAGTACAACTACAACTATTAGCACTTCTAAGATGACACGTACTGATTTTGATTACGTAAGAGTAAATGGTCAAGCTATAGTTCACGTGGCACGTACTTATGTAATGTCATATAATTTTGTAAAAGGCAAAACATATAAAATAACTTATAGTATTTCATCTGGATTAAGAGAATATAGTGCTGATACTTCAACAAGTAACTCACTTACAACTGCTACTAATACGTTAAACACAGGTAGACCATCTACTATTACTCAAACAATTGTTAGTACATTAAATAGTTCTCTTACTACTACAACATCTACTATTACAAAACAGTTTACTGCTTCAGCGAATGCTGCTTATTTGGTCATTAACAATCGAGGCCAAAATGTATATCCTACAATAGGCAGTGTACAAATTGAAGAAATTTAATATAAGGAAAACAAAAAATGTCAATTAGAATAGGTAATACTATTTATGATGTATATAATGGTACTAAGCTTATTGAAAAATGTAATACTGCAGGAGGAATAGGATATTCCGCATATGGTGAAAACATACCTGTTGTATTAATTGCTCCACCAGAAGGTACAGTATTATTTGATAGTTTAGAAAACGGCGTATATAGAACAGGCAATTTTGCCGTAAAAATACCTGTTAAAGGTGTTTATAAGTTAGATATTTGTACTTCTGGTATAACACCTATAAACGTTGGTAATTCTACTAATCCTACTCCTCTTTATAACACAAATCAAAGTTTATGGAGAGCAGGTGGTTTTAGTGGTTTTTATAAATCAATGGAAATAATTTTACCTGCAGGTGATTATGAGTTATATGTCCCTATTGTTCAAGAATACGATGGTTGTGGATGTTTAGGTGGTAGAGATTCTTATTATGGCACTTGTTATATGTATGCCCCTAATGTTGACGACCCTGCGACTTTATCTTTAAATGGAGAAGTTATTTATTCTTTAAATAACAACATTACACAAAAAGAAAGTAATTTTTATCATTGTGCAATATTAGGTGATAAAGCTCAAGTAAATACTTTAGTTAGTCCTTATAAATATGTTTCTGGCAGTGGAACTTCTCAAGTGATAAAATATCCTACTTGTATCGTGCCTCCTATGTATCACGGCTATAGTGGATCTTTTAATATGAAAAGTAGAGTTGCAAGTCATAATAATACAGGTATTGAAACAACGTCCTTAGAAATTCGTAGAATATTGATGGAAAAATATAATGACCCTTATATAGGTGACAGTCAATATGGTTCTTATGAAAGAAGAGACTGTGTTATGGGTGGATTAAGTCCTATTACAAATACAGAGACAGGTCCAGGAGCAGGTGGTAATGGTTATGATAGTATTAATGCTACTTATTATCCAGGTAAAAATCAATGTTCCAAAGGAACAGGTGGTTATATCAAAATAACATATCTTGGAAAAAACTAAAAAGGAATAAAATAAAATGAAAAATATATGGAAAACTTTTATTGATTATTGTAAACAGACTGGAAAAGCTTTTGTTGATAATATCAAAAAATTTGCTAAAGAAACATTTGAAATATTAAAAAATGGTTGTATAGTATTTGTACAAACTATTTTCAAATGGATATGGGAATTACTAAAAGGTATTTCAAATTTGTTAATTATGTTTGTTAAGACTGTTTATAATCTTTTAGCAAATGCTATTAAAAGTACTTTATTGTTTATATATGAAAAGATAGTAGCTTGGATTAAGAAATGGTAATAAAAAGGCCCCTTTAATTAGGGGCTTTATTTTTAATATTTTCATCTAAAATTTCATTTAATTTTTCAACTTTTTCAGCAAGCGTTTTTTGTTGTTTAATTAATTCAGATTGTTGTTCAATTAGTTTATCTAATTTTTCATGTGTTTCATTTATTATTCTATACAATTCCATTTCAGTCATAATATATCTCCAATGCTAAAACATATATTATAATTATATGCTGATTAGTTTATTTTGTAAAACAATATTTGGCTAGCAATAAACGAGTTCCAAATACTATGAATTGATATTTAATTAATTGTCTTTAATAGAGGAAACAATAAAATGCCAGTTTATTTTAAAAATACTTCATATGACATTATGATTGGAAAAGATCCTATTGAGAAAATGGGAGGAGATAACATCGTTACTTATTTAATGTATGGTGATAATCCACCATTAGTATTAGAAGATAGTGAAGAAATAATTAAAATCAAAGTAACAGAATATACTACTTGGTATTTAACTAACAAAGGTAATTTGTATGGCTGTGGAAATAATGACTATGGACAATTAGGGGATGGAACAAAACAAGCTTTATTTGTTTTTACCAAAAGAGCTTCTAACGTTAAAGATTTTAATTGCGAAAGAATGACAACCTGGTATTTAACAAAAAACAACGAATTATATGGTTGTGGATACAATGGCTATGGAAATCAAGGTGATGGAACTACTACAAATATTCTTACGTTCACTAAAAGAGCAACTAACGTTAAAAAATTTTGTTGTAACGATTATACGTCATGGTATTTAACAAACAATAATGAATTATATGGATGTGGATCTAATACTCAAGGTCAACAAGGAACGGGTGAGACAACTGATATAACTACTTTTACTAAAAGAGCTGAAAACATTAGAGATTTTACATGTTCGAGCCATACAACTTGGTATATAGATAATAGTAATGATTTATATGGCTGTGGATCAGGAGATAAAGGTCCTCAAGGAAATGGTGTCGGCTCAAATATATTAGTATTTACCAAAAGAGCAGAAAATGTTAAAGAAGTAAAATGTAATCGTAATCAAACTCTTTATATGGATTTCGACAATAATTTATATGGTTGTGGTTATTATGTAATACCTGGTTGGCCTTCTTATTATAGATTTGCTAATATAGCTACTAACATAAAAAATTTCGATTGTGGAATAAGTACTGTTTGGTATATAGATCAAGACAATAATCTATATGGTCATGGTATGAATGATTATGGGCAACAGGGTGATGGAACCACGACTACGGTAAATACATGGGTAAAGCGTGCAGAAAATGTACAAGTTGTATATTGTTCACCTTATACAACTTGGTATATTGATAATAATAATAATGAATTGTATAGTTGTGGTAGAAATGACTATAGTCAGCAAGGAACCAGTGATACAAATAACGTAACTGTATTTACCAAAAGAGCAGATAATGTTAAATCGCTTAGTTTTGATAGCGCAGTTTCTTTATATGTAGATCTTGACAATAATTTATATGGTTGTGGCTATAATAGAAATGGACAATTAGGAATTGGAACTACAGATAATGTTTCAACTTTCACAAAAATTGAACTTCCAAAAGAATAAGGAATAAAACAAAATGCCGATATATTTTAGAAATACTTCTCATAATATTATATTTGGAGAAAGTCCAATTGAAAAGATGGGAGGAGACAAGTTAACATATAGTATGTATGGTGATAACATACCTGTAAAACAACCTTCTACTGATTTAGTTAAATGGAAACAACCAACTATTGTTCGAGATGCGCAAGGCTTTACTTCAAACGCTAGTTCAGTGTCTGGTTTTTCTGTATATGCGGATTCTGCTTATGATGGTCGAGGTGTTGGATATGCTTTTGATACAGATATTATTCCAAATGGTCAAAGTACTTATGAAGGAACAAATATATGGCATTCAGGAGGTGGTTATCCTCACTATATAGGATTCAAAACAGATGATATTTTACAAGTTAATAAACTTACTATTTATAATGGATGTTCTAACTGTATCCCAAAAGATTATAAAGTAGAATGTATAATAGATGGTTCTTATACTACTGTTGTTTCAGGAACAAACACCAATATAAATCCTTTTTCTAGCTGGGATATTGTAATTAATAAAAAATATAACTCTAATAACTGGAAAATAACATTTACTTCTGGTTCAGGCATAGATGGTGGCTCATATGTTTCTATTGCTGAAATCAGAATTGATGCTTTAGTGTCTGCTACTCCAGAAGAACCTTCTACTCCAGCAATACCTGAAAATATGAAATTATGGGTTAGACCTACCTTAACCGTTGATGATAGAGGAAATAGTCAAACAAAAAGTAAATATGCAGTCGGTGGAGATTATTTTGCTGTAGAAATGGATAGTGCTTGGAATGATGGTGATAGGTCAGTATATAAAGCTTTTGACGGTGTTATTGACTTATACAATCCAGAAGTTCAGAATAGTGCTAACGATACAGATTGGAAGGCTTGTGCTTTAATGGGCAGTGGAAGTTATCACTGGATTAAATTTTATAATCCTGAGCCTGTTATGATTACTAAATTTAGATGGTATTACAATGATAGTATTACAGATATTTGTAGAATAGAAAAATGTGAATTTCAATGTTCTGATAATAATGTCGATTGGGTTACATTAAATGACTTTAACTTTACAGATTCATTAACTTGGATTGCTATGAATGATTATGTAGAAGGTACTATTACTAATTCTGGTCTTCATAAATATTATAGAGTTTATGTAACTAAGATGAAAGGAAATGGCTATAGTCATTCTAGTGGAGTTCTACCTTGCCGTGAATTATATTTAGAAGGTTATGTAGCTAATAATACTAATGAAGATGAATCAGATACTGGTATTAGAAGACCATAAATATAATTAACAATAGTTTATAAACAAAAAAGACTCCTTTCTTTAATTAGATTGGAGTCTTTTATTTTACTTTAGTATTTTATTTATATTCTAAATGGTTTAAAATATAAATACTCAATAGATGTATCTGAATTATTTAAAAATCCATAATCATTTTTTCCACAAACATACCAATTGTTTGTAAGATCTTGATAAAATGTAGCTCTAGTAGTTGAAACTACTTTTTTAACATTTTCGGCTATTTTTGTATATTCAGTTAATACTCCTTTACGTTCTCCTAAACCATATATTGGATTATTATATGTTCCTCTTGCCCATAAATTATTATTACAATCAATATACATTGTTTTACTTACTATTGTTTTAACATTTTCTGCCTGAAGAGTAAAAGAACTTGTAACATTACTAGATGAAGAACTTAAACCATTTACATTAGCTCCGCAAGCATATAATTTATTTTCATTATCTATATAAAAAGTGTAACTACCACTGGCTAATACAGTACTTACATTTTTAGCACGACGAGCAAAAGTTTTTGTACTAGTAGTCGTTGCACTTATTCCTTGTGAACAATCGGTATTATAACCACAACAATAAAGATCACTATCGTTTGTAATATACCAACTATGATATTGATTATCATCTATAAAATCTTTGACATTAGAAGCACGTTTAGTAAATTTACCCACATTGGTTGTATCGCCAGTTCCATGTACTCCTGCAAAATTATCACCGCAACCATATAAATTTCCGTTATTATCTATATACCAAGTAGCACTTGATTGATAAGCAGAAAATAATTTAGCAACATTAGATCTTCCTAAATCTTTAAATCTTGTAATTTGTGTATTATTTCCAGTACCTGTTCCCAATTGACCATGATATTGTGAACCACTTCCATATAACTTACCTTCTAAATCTACATAGCAGCAATGCGTATAATTTTTGATAAAGAAATTTACATTTTCTGCCATTTTAACAAATGAAGTTACATGCTCTGTTTTTCCATTTCCTAAACTTCCACTATTAAATCCTGTTCCATATAAAATATTATCATGTGTTAAATAAGTAGTACATGCTGGAGAAACTTGAACATTTTTAACGTTTTCTGCTGTTTTAACAAAAGTATATTGAGATTCTTTATGACCTAATCCAAGAGTACCATATTGGTTTCTACCAACTGCCCATAAATCTCCATTGCTTTTAAGTACAAAAACATCATCTGTATTTGTATAAATATCAATAATATCATTGACGATTGATGGAATATTATCACCGTACATTGAGTAAGTTAACTTATTTCCACCCATCTTTTCGATAGGATCTTTTCCGATCATAATGTCATGACTTTTATTTCCAAAGTAAACCGGCATCTTTTAATTTCCTTCTATTGCTGTTTTTAAATTCCATAAGGTTTCATTATTATATTATTTCGCGTATCTTCTTAACCATTTACCGTTTTTCTTAGTTTATTTAATATAAAATAAGAACTAAAATGGTTTTAACCTACAATTTATATGAAAAATACCGGTCGTTTAATTTTTAACTTTCTGTTTTTTAGATAATTTAGGAGGTAAGTTTAATTCATATTTTACTTTTTCTATTTTATTTGGATCAAGAGAATATTTTGTTACTTTTGTAGTATAGTCTACTCTAATGGGACCTAAATACGTTATACAACTTATAATTCTAGATTTAGTCATTACTACTTTAAATACTTTATAATAAGCAACTACTAAGTCATCTATAGTTAATTCTTTTTTACCTAATTCTAAACCTTTAATGAAAAGACTAAGTATATTGTGTGTTATTTCACTATAAGCAGACATTCTTTTGATTTTAAGTAAATCTAATTCATCTTGACTTAAATCCGCTATACTAAAAATATCATTCATTTAATTTCTCCTTTTCTTCATTTCATTATTTAAGTAATGATGATAAGTTATTGCAACATAATCGAACAGATCTGATGTAAACTCTGATTCATGTACTTTTATAGTATTATTATTAATAAAAACTTGTTTATGTGTAATGAATACTTCAGATATTGCAACTTTAAATAGCTTAAAATGAATGTATTTTTCATCATTTATGTTTATTTTAGTTTTACGTTTCTTTGCTTTTTCATTGTCATAAATATAAAACTCATCATTAATATCTATATGAAAATATCTTTGAAGTATATTATATGGATCTTTTTTATGATATTCAAAAAATCTAAAAAAACCAGATTCGTTATAATTGTTTGTATATATAGTACAATTATTTTCTCTTGCTATATTATTTATAAAATCATTACATTTTGAAAAGAAAATGGTTGGAGATGGAATTTTATCTTTATTCTTTTCACGTACACAGAAGAGACGCAATTTATACAAAGCTCTTTTTTTATAAAAATTAATAAGGGTTCTTGTTACATTATGTTTTATTGCAACTTCTTGTACAGATAAATTATTGTAAAAGATATCATTAATAATATCTTTTTCTTTTGGAGCAAGTTTATTTATAAAAAAGTTTAATTGTTCTGTTTCCATTAAATCTTCTTCTGGTGTATATGTTAATAAAGGCGTTATATAATTATTTGATAATTGACTTAATTCGTCAAATGATACCGTTTTAATAAATTTATTTTGAATATGACTTTCATAATTTTCTGGAATAATTTCAGCCAGAGTACAATTAAAAATATTTTGTAGTTTAACTAAAATTGCTTTAAGCGTTCCATCTTTATTATATAAAGGTTGTTTAAAATTTAATAAATTATATATATAAGTACTATCTATATAATTAATTTCACAAAACTTTTTTATTGATTTGTAGTTAGACATAATTTTATTATAGAGTAAATTATTTTTTATTTTTATTTCCACTCTATATTCATCTTCGTTTTCATATAGACTTGTACTTTCATCTAATTCTAACATAACCAAAAACTCCATTTTATTTATAATATGATATTATTATAAACTATATTATGAATATAGTAAAACAGAATTTGCATTAAATATTATGCAGTAATTTCTTTAGTCTGGTAAACCTAAACCTAGTAAATCTATTACATAATCTAAATTACCAAGATAATCATTAAATGTAGCAGATGTCCAATAAACAAAGTTATTCTTTTTCTTAGCTTTGGTAAAAATATCTTTATATTCTTTATATATTTTACAAAACTTTTTTAAATCTGTTTTGTTTTTAATTTCGTTTTTATTTATTGCTTCTAATATTTCAGTAGTAGCTAAATATAAACATTCTTGTGTATATGCTCTAATTTCAGAAGGGTGATTATAATAGATATAAGGATTGGTATTTACACTTTTATCACCCTTTTCAATCGTACCGTTTTGTTCATCATCAATGTGTACTAATTCATGTAAAATCACGTGCATATTATTAATAATATAATCTCTAAACATATCTAAAGCAGCAACTTTACCTTCTACTGTCTTATAATAAGCAATTGATTTATTATCTAAGGCTTTAAATAAAATACTAGGTAAATCATCTACAATCGACATAACGCCGGCTGTATCGTCTATCTTACTGCTTTTGTTTGTTAATACATATATGATACCTTTAATTCTAAAGAATATTCCAGGCATATTCTTTAAAGATTGTACATATTCATCAGCGCATTCTTTTAACACTTCTAAGTGATCAAATAATTTAGCGATATCATCTAAGATTTTAGTTCTTTGTGCAAATAATTCTCTGTTATCTAACTTCATTTTAAATTTCCTTTTTTTTATTTACTATGTATTTACTATAGCAAACAAAAGGAATAATGTAAAACAATTTATTCGTAAAATAAACTAAATCTTAGAAAAACACCTTTTATATAACAATACATCACTGATTAATGCTCTACTAACATTATACATAGTAGCTAATTTTTGTTGTGAATATTGTTGTGTTTTATATAATAAGCGTATTTCATCTATTTGACTTTTTGTTAAAATTTGTGATTTACTTAAAGTTGTAGTTTGTACTCTATCTTTTTCAGATGTAATTCCATTACGTATATAGTAATTTGAGTACTTAGGCGGAGTATATTCAGGATCATACCAACTTTTATTCATAATAATACAACCTATTTCACCAGGATTTATATTATATATCTTTGCAAAATCTTTATAATCTAAATTTACATCTTTTGGATAATCTTCACGTATTTTATTTACATCATCCCAAGTTAAATTAGCATTACCATGTCTTTCGCCTATTAAACGAGCAATACCGCGTTTTAAAACTCTTCTTGCGTGTAATATATTTTCATTTCCATTTGACCATTCTAGATTTTCTACACAATTATTTAAAGTATTACCATCTATATGATTAACTTGTTTTTTATTTTCAGGATTAGAAATAAAAGTTATAGCAACTAATCTATGTACTCTTTTATTATAGCATTTACCATTTACATGCAATTTTACATATGCATACCCATTACTATTTTTATACTTTCGATGACTTTTTTCTATCTGCACTGTTTGTTTTAAAATATGTGGCTTACAATGTTTATTAGACTTTAAACTTTTAATTCTTCCTTTAGTACTAGCTTGATATAGACCTTTAAAATCAGGTAAGTCTTTCCATATTTCGCCATCTAAATCTTCTAAATTTTCAAAGTTATCCATGCCTTATATCCAATACGTATTAATTTTCTAAATATTTTCTATAATCAATAATAGTAATATCATCAGTATTTAGTAATTTACCATCAATTAAAAACTCATTGGCCATTAAAAACTTTTTAGCTAATCTATATGATTTCCATTCTAATCTTTTATTAATACCAGAATCATTATATACTAATTCTTGTCCATATAGAGTAAGTATATATGTAGGTTTTATTACTGATGATTTACTATTAGTCTTAGTCATTGCTTATTTTACCTTCTAAATATAATTGTTGTTTATACCTTCTATGTATCTTTATTTGTTCTCTATGCTTTTCTACATCATAATATTGTTTTGTACCACCACGTTCTTGTCTACGCTGTATATTTCTTTTTAATTTTTCAGGATCCCATAAAAATTGTATAGTACGTCTAGATACATTAAACATTTTAGCACACTCGCGTTGAGATATACTACCTTTAAGTGATACAATCTCATCTTTTTGTATTGCTGTTAGTTTACATCTTTTATCATACGCTGTATTTATAATTTTTATTTTTTCACTTATATATGGCATTTATATACCTTTATTAAAAAGAAATCTCTCTATATGTATTATCTTTATCTCGTACATTCCACATAGCAATATAACTCTTTTTGTCATTGATACCTACTTTAGCTGGTCTAATATCAAATGATAAATCCCATGCTTTCTGTACTGCATTTGCTACTAATAGTGTTTCTAATGTATCACCTTTAGTTATATCATAACAATAGTTAACAAAGTCAACATAAGTACAACGCTTAAATTTACCTTTATTATCTATTATACCCCATGTTCTAGGACCATAACCCATATTATACCTCTTCTTTCTTTTAATTACGCTATCTATACATATCCATATATCCGTAAAAGAGCATGTGTCTTACATACATCTTCTATCTTATATAACCGGTACATACTATCAAAAATATTCTGTACATATATTATACCAAAACTATTTAACTGTTCATTAATTACTCTCAGTTTCTCTTTTATACTATCTACAGGTATTATCGCAAAATCATTATATAAAAATATTCTAAACTTCATCAAATATAACTCTATAAATACAGTCTCAATATCAGTATATAATAAACTACGCTTTATTATCTCATCATCTGCTACTTTTAACTTTCTATTTAACCAATTTGTATTTAAAGCAAGTGTTTCTTCTTCTAACCCATCCTCATCTTCTTTCATTCTTGGCTTAAATATACAAGAAGGTATCTTCCATTTTTTTAATCTACTATAAATTTCCCTATTAGTAGATTCAATAGATGGTAAATAATATATCTTTCTACTAATACGCTTGACCCACTCACTTTCAATAAACAGCATAGGCTCAAAAAAAGTATACCTAAAAGAGTCATTATCCATAATTAATTCAAGATATATACCATTATATCCTTCAAATCCAAAATAGTTATTTATAAAATGATTAATAAACCTTCCGCCATAATACCCATGCAAATTATATAACTCTCTATCATATAACGACTCTAATACTGTATGCTCTACATTCCACCTATATCTATATCTTTTACTACATGCCATCTATAACTAAATCCCTTTTCTACAATACAGATACGTTATATTATCGCTAAAATCATATAAGTAAAACAATATTTAAATATATACTTTTACAATAGTTATGCACAACTAATTGATGACTATATGAAACAAACAGTATAAAAAAATAAATAAAAATTTAATTCTTCTAATTTTCTACGTATATATTATGTTCTATAAAAATATCAGTAATATAAATTCTGATAATAAAAAAGTTTCCCAAAAACAAACTTAATACAACTACGGGATCTTTAACTACTCTGGATTTAGAATAATACGTATATATAAATACTAAATATTTTATTCTAACATAACATATATAACATACAATAAAGACAATAACAAAATAAAAACTTAACTTATAGTAAAGGAATATAACTACTATGTCTATATTAACAAAAATTGAAGACAATTCGTTGGTAGCTAAAGCCCGTAGCGCAAAAATCAACAAAGGTATTGCACACGCAGCTGAAGTATTACACGAATCTACTTTAGGTAAACGTTGCCCTAACTTAGTTAAAGGCATTGAATCAGACAGCAAAGAAGCTAAATATGCTGCAGCTACTTTGGTTCAACTTTTAGAAAATACAGCTGAATATGTTGCCAAAGAACAAGGCCGTGACATTCTTCATGAAGCTGACTACGGTAATGCTTCTACTTCTGCTGTTAGCTTACTTTCTCCTGGTGTTGCTTCTTTAACACCTAAAGTTGTTGACATCGTAAATGTGTTTTATCCACAAATGGTAGCAAATTATATTGCGGATATTCAAGCACTTGACCGTCAATCTGGTCAAATTTTCGTGATCAAAACACGTTACTCTCAGGATGCTGCTGGTGTAGAAGCTGGTGATATCGTATTCGAGCAAGCTACAGACGGTACATATTCTTCTGAATTCATTGGTTATGCTAATGCTGAAGCTGCTGATAAGGTTGCTGCTGCTCCTTCTTCTGCTCTTCCTGCTGATGCTACAGTAAAAGTACGCGCTGGTTCATTCATCGTTCGTTTAGCTGGTAAAGAAATTGCACGTGACTATGGTAATGGTGCTGCAGGTCTTGATGGTGTTAACAATGGTAAATATCAAGTAATCGGTCGTGGTGTTACTGGTACAGTTGATGCTCAAACAGGTGAAGCTGAGTTAGAATTAGACACAACTATGTATGCTGAAGCTATTGCTAATAAAGCTACTATGTCTTTCGAAGCTGCTGTTGATGTTGAAACAGACGTTGAATTGATTCGTAAGATTCAATTTGATATTCCTAACCAACCAATTATGGCTAAGCAACACCCATTAATGAGTTCTTACTCTGTTGCTGCTGGTTTGGTTATGAATGCTCACTTGGCTATCGATACAGATGAATTGATTGCTAACCAAATCGCTGGTACAATTCGTTGGGAAAGAGACTTGTCATTAGTACGTGCTGTATATGCAGGTGCTGTTGCTAACCCTGACTTGACATTTGATTGTGCTGCTAACGGTGCAAACTTGACATTACAACAAAGATATTCTTCTTATACTACTACAATTTCTGCTGCTCGCGGTATTATCCAAGAAACAGCTGGTCGTGGTACTGTTGAATTCATCATTTGTTCAGCTCGTCAAGGTTTAACAATCATTGAACAAATCGAAGGCTTCAAAGCTGCTCCAGAAGCTAAGAAACCAATTGGTCCTTACTTAGCAGGTACATTGCGTGAAGGTACAATTGCTGTTATCGCTGTTCCTTATAGCAATACATTACCAGCTGACCAAGTTGTATTTGGTTTCAAAGGTTTCCAATTAGGTGATTCTGCTATCGTTTTAGCTGAGTGGATTCCATTGTATTTCACTCCAACATTCCAAGCTCCAAACTTGAAGAATCACAAAGGTGCTATGTCATTCTATGATTTATTCTTGAATAAGCCTGAATACTTAGTACGTGGTGCTATTTCTAACTTCAACAATGCTTAATTTTCAAGCACTTAGAAGATAGTAATACGAGAGACCCTTGAGAGAAATCTTGAGGGTTTCTTTTTATATATTTTTTATTTATAAGTAGACGTAAAAAAAATTCCTCCTAGAAGTCGAAAAAAAACTAGGAGGAACTAATGACTAACATTGTTTTTTCAAACTATGATGAATTCATACTTTTGCGATATTCTTTTAGCTCTTAAAAAGTAATAACACGATATAAAAGAATTATTACTATAAGTCATAAGCTGTTCGACTAGGTCTATACTAGCAGAATATCCTTATTTTTGTACGGTCCAAAAGTATAAAACCGTAGCCTGAAGGAGGTGACTTTTAGACTGAATATAATCATAGACTTTATATTCAACATGCCACATATAAACATCCAAGATATTTAATATGTATCGACATATAACAACAAGAAACATTCTTATTATTATGTTGTTTAATGTAACACGTAAATATTTAAAAGTAAAGCAAAAATTTAAAAAAAAAAAATAAAAAAAACCAAGCTCGAACGACACCTGGTTTTTTTATTTCCAACTATTGAAACTGAAACTACTGATGATGAGGTTTACCAAATATACATCAATGTAGATAAAGTTTCAAATCGCACTTACATTCAAAAAAATGAGTTAATCGCTCTTTGTAACAGCAGGAACTTCAAAGAAGTAGCTATTCCCTTGGATAAGGCCGAATTAATATCATTTCTTTGTTACTTACATTATTCAATATAACATATATTTTTATAAAAGTAAAGCAGTTTTTTACAAAAATTTCATTTTTTTTGACCGTAGGACAACGATTCTACTTTTCTAGTAGCCTAAGTTAGAAAATTAGAATTAGATAGCTGTATGGTCAAATTTTGGCTGTTTATGTGTGTCTTAATAAAAAAAAAGACCGGATACATAACACAATATCCGATCTTTTATATTCCCTGCTTCATGCTAACAAGGTTTCTTTGAAAATGAAGAATAGTATGATGAATAAAACCATTAAAGGTGATTCATACCATTCAAAAGGCTAAATATGCTAGCACATATTCAGTCTATTTTGAAAGCTAAGCCAAGATTAAAATCTAGGATTAACTAAATCTAACAAATCAATTTATATATAACATGTATTTTTTTATTTGTAAATACTTTTTTTCAAATTCTATAAAATATGTTAAATTAATATAGGAATGTATTATGTCTAAAGATATTATAAAATGTTTTGAAGATAGAGACCGTGTAAATGAAATAAGTAATTCTGAGCATTATATTAAGTTTGAAATAGCAGAATGTACAGAAGAAGCATTACAAAAGAAATGTGAACATATACTTAAATGTCAAAGTATACAGTGGAAACCATTGAAATTAGAAAGATTATCAGTAATAAGAATGTATATAATGACATATTACATTGAAAGAGGTTGGTAATTTTTTTGTCTATAATTGATTTTTGGACAAGATCTTTGTAGTGTTTTCCCTATATACAAAACAACACCTCATTTTTTATAAGTCATTGATTTTATTAGATAGTTAGAATTAGAAATTTTGTCTATTTTTTCTTGTCTAAAAGTAAAAAATAGAAGTCTATGTTAAAAATATACTGAAAGGAGGTGTATTAAATAGCATAGACTTCTTCATCACTACCGACGTGATAAGCTTATTATAGACTAAATTTTATAAATGTAAAGTAAAAAATGCGCAAGGGAGAATAAAAAAAGGGTCAAGAAGTTAATCAAGACCCTAAATTTATACTCTAATTTTCTAATTAGAATACATAACGCATAGCAGCATTAACTTGAACTGTACCGTCAACACGCATGAAAGCTTTGGTTTTGCTATACTTAACAGCAAAAGGAGCAGCCAATTCAACATCAGCGTGACCTTCGAAACCAGGAACAACTAAACCTGCAGCAGCAGATTCTTCTTCAGCACCTGATTCTTCTTTTGCACCTGCTGCTGCAGCGATGTCAGCAAATGTCATAGCATCCATTGGTTGAGCTTCAGCGTTACCGTTTGCATAAGAAAGAGTAACATAGTGAGCACCAACTTCTGTAGATTCAGAACCATCTTCCATAAGATCAACATATACAGAAGCAACGATTTTAACTTCGTTTTCTTCTAATACAGTACCTGTAGCGATTAATTTATTCATTTTATTATATCCTATTATTTAAGTACGCCTTTCTAAGGATACCTTAGGTTAAGACGGCGCGTTACCTTAACAAGATATAGAACATAAAAAAAGAGTAGGCGGACTAAAACCTACTCTTGCCTTGTAATATATAGATTTGGGGATCGGGGAGGGAGTCTATGATCATGGTCTTTTATCTATATATTACCCTCACGACAATCTTATTTATAGCATATATTTAAATATTGTAAAACATTTTTTTATTTTATTAACAGTAAACCAATAAGAAATTCCATATCTTTAGGTGTTAAATAGAATACAAATATATAATTAGGGTTATCTTTTAGTGTATATGGAATATCATTATCATTAAAGAATTTTTCTAAGTTTAGTTTATTTACTTCATTGTTTAATTGATATATTGACTTATTTATATTATCATGATAAGGATGAGGTAAAATATCTTTCTTTAATACATACATCTCACCTTCAGTAGTATAATGCAATGTTACCCCTACTCTAATTGATAATTTTCTATATATTAAATCAGATATTTCTTTTAAATCAAACATTTAGACCTCTTATATTTTAGTAATAGTTAATAGACCAGTAACCGCTTCTATATTATCAGAATATATTTGGAAGTGTTTATCATCTATGACATCTATATCAATGTCTAATTTTCTACAAGTGTTTATTAAGTCTTGAAAGCGTTGGTTCCATGGACCAGATAAACATACCAAAGGAAAACCACAATGTGAGTATGTCGTAAATATACTAATAGGTCTTAGCTTTTTCTGAATTACTGCTTGTAAAGCTAACATTTGTTCAGGTGTAATACTTTGAGTCATTGTGGTTCTCCTTCGTTTAATCTTGGATTAATACAGGATATACTATTACAGCAATCATTGTTCTTTTGAGTCTTTCACACTCATCCATACAATCACGGTATTGTTGATAAGGTGTTGGAAGTACTCTACCATTTAAATTTACGTACCACATAGTGTTTCTCCTTTATCTTTGTTGAGTTAATACATATATACATGCTTTTACATAAGCCGTACTACTTTTCCATATATCATTTTCCATATATTTGTTTAATCCACCAGACATTCTTAGCATAGCAAGAAATAACGTATCTTCTTCTGGATTATCAGATATTGGAATATATTCTCTTTTTATTGAGTCTCTGGCAGACCAAGGTAAGCTACTTCTTTTCTTATAAAAGTCTTCAGTTACTTTTTCGTATACAGCACGTCTAGCTTTTATTTCTTCCATTATTGAAAAGAAACTAGCAGGCAACTGTAACTTAGATAAGGCAGAAGTTACTTTAGTAGGAATAGGTGTAGAAGGTCTGGTATCTAATATATGATGCATACTTAATGCTTTATACATACCAGGTAAATCTGTTATTCCTGTTAATTCAGAAAATGACTTACCTTTTTTATTCCATAATTTTAACCAATCAAAATGATAATATTCATAGAAAGAACCGGTCTCATACTCATATGATGAAAATTTAGCTTTCTGAATAATCAATTCATTAGTAATGATATTCTTTAATACTTTATTAGTAGCAATCATATTTGGAGTAAGAGGAGCTTCTGCATTTAAAGCTCTTTCTAATAAAGGTACAGTTACTTTATCAGCAGGAAACTGTAATAGTAACTTACCGTTTGCATATAACTCATCTTCTTTACTCAATGTCAAATACTCACTGCAGTGACGAGGATCAAGTTTCATACAATGTTTTACCCATTCGCTATCGCTTTGGAGGTCACATGCAACTGTAATACCTTTAAGAAATTCAGTATTATTAGTCTTATTTACTCCTCGATAAGCAAGGTCTAATGTATTTATTAGCTTCTTTATATCCATTACAACTCCTAAGTTAATTTAATTACTTTCTTTTTGTACCTTTAGATTTAATCATTTTAATTTTAATGGCTGTTGATTTTTTCATTTCTGTTCTCCCTTAACATATAGATTATACCAAGCTATAATAATATATACTATTTTCTATGTAAAGCATATTACTGCTGTTTCAATAGTATTTTTTCTAATTCAATTAAAGTTGATTTTGATGTTAGCTTTTGAAAGCGTTTATTTAACTTAACATCAAGTCCAAGTTCATTTAATTCTTTCACTACAGTTTGTTCAAGTGCTTGTATTACAAACTTTTTAAGAGTAGTTGAATCTCTAAATTTAACCGAGTTAAAACGAATTTCCATACCATACTTAGCAAGTACTTCTCCAATACTACCTAATGCAAAGGTCTTTACTAACTTTTGATTTGTTTTTAAAGCTTCTCTTTTTTCAATCCTAGCTCTATCTTTTTTAGTTAAATCAAGTACTTGTTCTTTTTTTAAGAAGACAGTTATTGTTGAATGAATTAATTTACCGTGGTCATCAGTAAGAAGAAAGCAATCTTCATCGCTGTTTATAAGACACTCTTCAGTATCAGGAAAGTACATATCGTGTACTACGCTAGCTACTGTAGCTGGTTTAAGATTAGGCATGTTAAGTCTAGAGTCATTCAGGATGTCCTCTTCTGTTAAAGTTACTTGATATCCATCAGATAAGAAGTATAGCAAGTCTTCGACATCTCTTACCGGTCTAGTCTTTGTAATAGACAAATAAGTACTATGCTGTGCTTTACCATCTAACATGCCTTTGTATTTACTTAGTATCCACCATGTCTTTTTAACTTTAGTTATTTGCATTATACCGGTTCCCCTTCTTTTGTTACTTCAATAAAGGTTGGTTTATAACTAGCATATCCTTTGAATAATCTATTTAGTTCTTCTAATGAAGTATGAAAGATTTTAGCATTTTCTTTATACCAACATTGATAACATCTGTTCTTTGTTCTACGCTCTATAAAACCACCGCCCATTTGTACGATATAATATTTCTTTGGATTATTTCTTTTACTATCGCGTTTGTATTTAATAAATTCGCGTGCTCTGTCTAACCAAAGATTATGGTCAACTATTATATCTTTTACATCGTATCCATTGTCTTGCATAAACTGATAAGCTAATCTTTGGTCTGCTTTCCAATTAGATGGATAGAATTTATCACCATTGTATGCAGAATAGATTAACCAAAGAGCTCTTGCTTCTTCAGCATTTGCATATGGCCAATTGTCTTTGAAGAATTCAATCTTACCGGTATGAAAATCTCTTCCTCCAAATGCATTAGTACAGTTAGAAGAAGCTGAGATTGTTTCAAAACTATTATCTGGTAATTGTTTAATAGATTTATATATTTCGTAACTCATAGTATCCTCCTTTACAAAATATCTTTAGTATTCACATCTATTGATAAAGCATATCCTATATCAAGAGATTCACCAATATCTGCAATAAACTTAGTAGTATCTACATTAATTTCATTCAATGTATCTGCAAAAGTATTGTTAGTAACTTCTTCTAAGATTGAAGGTAAGTATTCATTTATTTTTGCTAAAACGCTCTTTCTAAAAGTTTGTGTTAATCTTAGCTTAAGAGTTATCACTTCATCCTTTAATGCCATAGTATCTGAGCTATATGCGACTTTGGGGTCTAATCCAAGATTAGATAAAGCTTCTTCTATGCTAGGTCTATATAGTTTATTAAATACTTTTACTTTATCTTTTTGTAAGATAGCAGGTTTAGATTGATTACGGTTAATATATTCTAAACTGTCAGACAATAATACAAATACATACGGTTTACGCTTTAAGTATTCTAAATTTTTAAAACTATATAGGGTCATAATATTTGAAGACTTAGTATGTATATCAAATATTTTTGTACCAGATAACTCACTGATAGCTTGTGTTAATCCATTGTATTGCAGATCTGTTTGCCAATTTGAAGGATTAAAATCAATTAAATCATCTTGAGTATAATATAATCTGGCTTTCTTACATTTAAATATATCATAATATTCTTCTGTAATTTCATCAGATAGTGTATCAACTATTGCCACACTATGATAAATAAGATCAGTCTTATAGTGTATTGACAAATTATTAAGTAAATGTCTTTCTGCATTATATGAAGTATTTATTTTTTGTTTATTACATATAATGTATATATCCTCTGCTTTTTTAATATCAACATACATATCCATTCTCCTTTGTGGTCAGGTTAATTCTGATATACCGCATTACCTTGCATACGGCATAATGTTAATACTTTATTCATATCTTCTAGTTTTAATACAATTACATGATCACCTTTATTTACTATATTTATACCGAGTTTTCTAAGTTGGTCATTCAACTTTAAAAGATTCGCTTTATCTGCTGTTGTATCAGATATTGTATAAAGCATACATACTTCTTTTGTTATACTACTTGTAAATGCGCAACGTGAATTATCAATACCAATTAAGCTATTGATAAATACTGATAACGTTTTATTGATATTGATCTCTCTCATTGTCTTACCTCCTTTCTTAGAAATTTGTGGGATGGAACAATAGCCCCATCCCAATTAGTTAAAACTTATTCTTCAGTTTCGATAGGTGATTTTTCTATTCTAAAGTTAAACAGCATACTTCCACCTGGCATTGACTGAATTTGTTCAAGCATTTGTTCTGCTTCTTCTAAAGTCTTTGCTCCCATTCGTAAGCGCATTGGTTTAGATGTTCCCCTTATTTCAGGTTTTTCCTCTGCAATTACTACATATTTCATATTTACTATATCCTTAGGATCTACATCCTTTCTAGTTGCGGTTATTGCATTTTGAGATAAAGGTGTAACATTTGGTGATACTTTTACCATTATATTCCTCCTTAGAATGATTCTGTTTCTTTAAAGAATAATCTGTCACCACGGTCTAAATTGAAATCATATGACTGATTATATCTATTACAATTAACATAGTTACTAAATACCTTACCCATATTTCTTGTTCTTCCAATGTGTAAAGTTTTTCCCACAGGATTAATTACTTTAATGTATCCCATCTTTTTATAGAAAAGTCTTACATTATTACGTGTAATTTGTACAGCATCTGACCAATCAATTGATTTCTTCCAATCGCGTTCTTCTGTATTAGCTGCTGGTTCAGTAACTACTTCCTCGATTCTAAAGAAATTAGATGCACGTCCCTTACTAGTAAGAAAGAGTTGCGCTTCTTCTTTAGTTTCAAACTCAACGAATTTATCAACATTATTCTTTTGTACTACTTTAAACATATTAGACTCCTTTTGTAAAATTGTTAAATTAATATATCATATTAAATGTGAAAGTAAAGCAGGTTTCTACTTAGCTACTTTCTGTTGACTCATATATAAATTCCATGCTCTTTCTGCTTCAGCTTTGTTTTTGAAAGGACCTTGAACTTCAAAGTCATTTTCTTTTATTAATCTAAATAATAGACATTCTTTATCTCTTGCGCAGAATACTCCTTTTCTTATAAAGTACCATTTCATTTAATCCTCCTTATCACTAACTGTAGTTTGTACTACTTCAGCTTTAGTAAAGTCAAGAATACTTCTAGTTAATCCGGATGGTCTCTTTGCCATTTTAACTCCGGTTATTCCAAGCTCTTCAAGTTCAGGTAATACGGTTTCTTTTATATACTTAGCAATAATAAGAGCACCGGCATCTTTACAGCATACCTCACCACAACGAATGGTTAGTCCATGCTTTTCTAATAATGCTTTAATATTACCATTATCAATTAGATTTAACCAGAAGTTATTTGCTTTATCTTTGAGTTCACGTCTCATTTGATGATATACTGTAGAGTGTGCATTTTTATATTCACGTTGTATATCAGTAGACCATTCTTTACGATTCTCTGGTATATCTAATATATGAAGATATGCTCTACATCTGCGTTTAAATAAATCCATTACACGAGTATGTAATTCATTTTTATCAACTATACATTGTCTTGTCATTAGGGATCTCCTTGTTTTGGTTAGGTTAATTACTATTCAAGTTGTTATATATGATATCAACAACTTCTGCTGACCAAGCTATTTGATTAGCTTGGATTATTTTCATTTCTTCATCTGTTACGTTATGCTTACTTAACTTGTCTTTACCTTTTTTTCGCAAAGATTCATACACGTCACGTGCATGCACATTATCGTCTTTCATTAAGTTTGGTAATGTTAAGACAGCTTGCTTATTTTCAGTAAATAGATTGGTTAATTCTTCAAGAAAGATTTTTTTAAGTTCATCAGTACTTCTCATTGTTCCTCCTAAGCATAAATAAATTCACCGTGAGATACGATAAGACAAGATTCAACGTCTTCATCGTTTTGTAATTTCTTTAATTCCTCTAATGCTTCTTCCTTAGATAAGTCGAAGTCAATAACCTCTAAGTTATTGTTTTCATTAGATTTTAAATTAGCTAATACCATATATTTATCCATATCTATTCTCCTTGGTTTAATCTTGATGCATTTAAGTATTCTTGAAAAGCACACTTGAATACACAGAATGCTTTCTCATCTTGAGTATTATAAGGATATCCATATAATCTTGCAAATACTTCTTGCGTTGAAAGTAATTCATTTCTATGGTCTGAACGGAAGTCTTTAACTTCAAAGAAGATATCTAATACGAATGGAGGTAAAGTATCTTTAAGTACAAGCTCCATATCATAGTTAAAGTCTTCTTTAGTCCATTCATTCATACGAATATACTTTTCTAATTCTTCATGAGGAAAGAGACCTTCTTCATTGTTCCACATTGGTAAATACTTTTTAGCATTAAGCGCATTTACTGAATGTGTTGCTGATTCAGAATTAGTACCTCTTTCCAAAAGTATGTTTAAGATTTCATTATTAGTCATATACCACTCCTTTTAATAAAGTTACACTATTATAATCTACTTTTTAACGGTTGGATTACCAACTAAATTTGATAGATTAGTAGATGAATTTGTAATACTTGTGGTAAGTTCTTTAAGAATTTGAGTACGGTCTCTTTCTAGCACACTGTTTATAACGGTTTCAAAACAAGTTGTAAGACAACCTAGTGCTATGACTATCCACATGTATTTGTATCCATTTTGTTTACTATCTAACATAAAACATACTATCATTATTACCCACCACATATTACCTCCTTTAGACTGTGCTGTAAATTACTTGATGCTCTACTTTAGATATTTTATAATTAGCAAAGTAGCGTACTAAATTTAAAGTATGTAAAGGTTTTTCTTTACGTAATTCTTTATATCTAGATTCAGCATCTGTTAAAAATTCAAATTTCTGTGTTTTACCTGTATCCTCATCTGTTACAATAAAACATTGAGGTTTAGGCGCAGGTCTTTTAGTAGCACTATCACACATAGTAACCTCCTTTACTTTAAAGTATATGTTGTTTCTGTATATACTTTCTGTTTAATTTCAATAAGATCATCTGGAATACCATAACCATCTTTACAGACACTATAGCATTCTTGAATAAATCTTACATGGTCTTTAGTTAGATGAGGCATATTGACTTTATCTAAATCAATATTACCTCTTATAATATATTGATAATATGTTTGTTTCATTATTTCAAAACATTCATCAACACGTGTTTCAGCCATATGCCAAGTAAATCCATTCATATTAAATATACCAGACTGACGAACAGATTCGTATGCCCAGAACATTTCTTTAGGAATTACTTGTAAGACACAGGCCATCTTTCTTAAATCGTCTCCTTTCATTTTACATTCTCCTTTAGTTTGCTCTCAAGTATATTATCTATGATTGCATCAGAGTTATAATCATAAAGTCTTATTAATCCAGCATATTCTTTTAAGATGGCTTCATCTGTTGCAGTCACAGTATGTCTGTCACAGCATTGTTTAATCGCAAGACATGTTATATAAGTATCACTAAGATTAAATCTTCTCATTATATGTTTATAAAAATTTGTTCGTTTATCAGTAATAAACATACCGATTTTTTTATAATACATTGGATTTTTTTGACATAATTTATCAAATTCTTCATATTTAATGGTATCACCTATAGTTATACCAAAAACTGAATCCAAACCATCTATTGAATTAATAAATTTTGAAGGAACTGCAGCAAGAAAATCAATAATATCATCAATGCTACATCCATAGCAATGTCGTGATATCTCAATTTTTTGTGAACATCTAAATATCATTTCATATGTTTTTTGCTTTCCCCAAATAAATTCATATAATCCTAAATATGATAAACTCATACCATTACGTATTAAAAAAGTCATTTCTTTATCTGTTGGATTATCAATGTCTTCTATTGCACACAATCGAGCACTAATGTATTCAAGATCATCAGTATGCATAATGTTAAAAAGAATTTTTGGTGGTACATACCAAATGTATTCTGGTGAGTCAGAATAGCTTTTTGCACTGTGATTAACTTTCGTTGGATCTCTATCACGTAGTATGTACTTAAGTTGATCTTTCATGTTTCGTATAAAGAAAGATTTGGTTGTATCTTCGATATCTGTTCTGTTTTTAACATATTCGATATACTGCTTTACATATTGTACTAATTTACTTCTCATGTTTGTTCTCCTTCATGAAACTAAAGGGTTACCATATTTCAGATAACCCTTTATTATTAGTATCTGCTATCGTTTTTACTTTTCTCAACAACAAACGGATAAGTTTCTGCTTTAATCAATTTTGGTGGTACAAAGTCAGGATGATCTAGTACTAACCAAATACAATTACAAGGACTTACTGTTGTTGTATCACCATCAAGTGGATCATAAAAGTCAGACATACAGATGAATAAATCTAATTTATCACCACGATATTTGTTTTTGATAAACTCAAAATTCTTACGCATATCGTTACCACCATCAGACTTAAACTCAAAGTTAACTAAGTCTTTCTTGTTCTGTCCAGTGTATGTTCTGAATGTTTCAGGATATACTTCTGAACCACAGCACCAAACATCAACTTGAAAATCTTTGAATTGTTGTAAGATAGTAAATAAATGATCCATCATTGTATGTAATTCTGAATCATGAATCGAACCTGAAGTATCAACTGATACACCAATATGCATTTTAGGTGTACGACCAGAAGAAGGTAAGATTAAACCATTTGCTATACCAGCGCGTGAAGGTTTATTCCAAGTATAATTATCTTTCATCCAACCTCTGATATACTTAGTTAATGCACGTCTCCAGTTAAACGGTTGTGGTTTGAATGCTCTTTCTAACATTCTGTCAATAGCTGACTCACCAGTACCATTTTGTGTTGAACCAAATACTTCTGACATCTTAGAGATTACTTCACTTCGTGTAGCATCATCTAGGATAGGCATGTGTTGGTCTAAGCTACATCCTAAACCATCTGCTGCGTTACCTGTTTGGTCACCATCAAATGTGAATGATTGCTTATTACCTTCAGGATTCTTTTGATATTCTTCATATAATTTTTCATAAATCTTTTCAGCTGGCATATCTCTATACTCAGATGAGTATAAACCAACTTCTGGCATCTTACCTACAGGATTTCTAGTTACTCGACCATTAGCATCACGACTTTCATTTGTATGTAATATCGCATTAATTTCATAGTCAGTAGCTTTATTCCAGAGGATTTGTTTTGCTCTTTCTTCTTCATTTGTTTCATGTACATTTGATATACCAAGAGCAGTTCCTCTATCGAATGTTAAACCGATAAGATGCATTAACTCATGACAAAGAAGAAACATCATTTCTTTTTTACCAATTGTTCTGTTATATTGTTTTCCTGAATCACCAGTTATAATAGGATCTTCATTCCATTTCTTAACAGTCGTTGCATTTATATAGATAGCTTTACCATCAGTCCAAGCAATACTATCTGTGGGAGTTTCAACTATTTTACAACCGATTCTAGTAATAAGATTTGCATATATAGGAAAATCTAATACTAAATCAATCATTGCTCTTTCCCATAAATCTTTTACATCTGTTTCCATATTAAACTCCTTTAGTTAAATCTTCTTTTTCAGACTCAGTTAATGGTCTACCTAAAATTTTCTCCATATTTTGATATACTTTATCTAAGATGGATAAGTCATTATTTTCAGCTGGCTCAGCAGGTTGAATACCTGAAGTATCCTCAACTTCTTTTAAAAACTTATCTACAGCTTCTTGACCATTGTTATCTAGGATTTCTCTAAGCATTTCACGCTTTCTTTTTTCTGATGTATTCTCCCAGGCGTTCTTTTGTATAGCAAGTGCCTCAGCTTTTGCTCTTTCTTGGTCTTGTTTATCTATTTCATCTCTATCATGAATTACACATTTAGTGATATCAAATCCACAAGAGTCTGCTTCTTTAAGTATTGATTTTGCTGAATTTTCTGTTTCAAACTCAGTTGCTACTATTATATTCACAACCGGTTCCATGGTAGTTATGATAGACATTCCTCTTACAAATCTATCAAACTTTATATAAGCTTTATCTTGCTTAACTACGTAAGTCATTGTATTTCCTTTCAATTTGTGGTTAGGTTAGTAAGGGACCAAGCCTTAACTCAGTCCCTTTTTACTTAGTATCAGCTCTTAGTTTTTAAGTGATACGGATGCCAACATTACCATATCTGGACAATCTTTCATTGGATTAAAGATATGAAGTGCACCAAGTAATCGTTTAGTTCTTACTAACTGAGTAATATTAATTACTTGATATGCTTTAGACTTAAGATTTCTTGTTGCATTGATAAAGTTCAATACATAATCACGACATTTCTTATCATCATTTTCATTAATGATAGTAGACATACATGCCATCTGTACTGCCCAGAATTGTTCAGTATTCTCATCACGGAAGTCTTTTCCATCAACAAGAATTTCTCTCCAATCCTGATATTTTTCTTTATCCTTCAAGTACAAGAATAATCTTGATGCTAAAGCTAATCCTAAACGACCGGTTGCATATCTTTGTTTCTCATCCAAAGTAAATCCACCGGTTGATGGATTACCTACTGGCAAGTTCAGTAATTTCTCAATTACTTCCCATGACCTTGGTGTTACAACAATATCTGTATACATAGCATCTGCTAAATCACCAACTCTTTGTTTCATTGTTTCACTATCGAATAACATATTAGAGCCTTGTGTCTTTAAGAAAGTCATGACATCCAGGTTACCTCCGTTATTCATTCTATAGTTTAACCAAGAATTAAAATCTGCTTTAATATTAAAGTGACTAAATCTGTTAGACAATGGAACACTAAACTCAGTTACTGTATTGTTATAAGCTGAAGTATTAGATGAACCAATGATAATGTAACCTTCAGGTACTTTATATTCTCCCAGAGCTCGGTCTTGGATAAGTTGGAAAGCTGCATTAAGAATTGCTGCTTGACCTTGGTTCATTTCATCTAAGTGAATTACACCACCTTCAAACTCACCATTATCTTTTGGCCACATACTTGGAGTTGCCCATACAGTACACATTTCACCTTTTTCATTCTTAGTAGGAATTGGTACACCAACTAAGTCAACAGGTTCTTTCATACTTAAACGCACATCACAAACATCTGGATTCCAAGGTTTTACCTTTTCACCTGCTGCTATTTTCTTTTGATATTCAATTACTTTTTCAGCATTCCATTGTTGAACTGCTTGTGACTTACCAACACCAGGAGCACCCCATTGCATAATACTATCATTGATAGCTAATGCAATATCATACATACGTTTAATACCTGGTGTCTCATTACCTTTTTCATCAACGATTGTATCGATTGTGAATTCTGGCATTAAAAATTTATCTTGAATTTTAGACATGTTAAATTTCCTTTCTATGTGTGGTTAAGGTTTTTCAATTAAAGTATAAGAAGGATACACCTTTTTTATTAGGTTGGCATATCCTTCTATTTGGTTGGATAAGTTATACACTAAATCCTTCTTCTACTGGTTGTGGAGCACTCAATTCTGGATATAAACAGTCAAAGATATAATCAAAGTTAAAACCATAAAGCTTAACCAATGCTGATATATCACCGATTGTACCCGCTTTTGTTTTAGGTAAAGACTCTCTAGCACAACAACCTGCAATCATAAAGAGTTTTCTTAATTCTTTCGAATATCTGAATCTCTGTTGCACTGTAGTTGTGTTTATATCATAGTCATCTTTCTTAGCCGTATATAGTTTTGATGCAGCTGCTGCATCTCTATATATAATATTGTAAATATATCTAAGATAAGATTTATCTACAGCTACTATTCTTTCTAAGAAATCATCTACTTGCCATTGGTCACCAGTATAATTACCAATGACTTGTTTCTTTTGTGATTCAGTCCAACCGTCTTCACCAAAGAATAGCTTATCAAAACGGTCATCATTAATAGGAAGACGTGTTGGTTTAACCATTCTTGGATTTTCTTTAAGAAATTCTAGCATATACTTTTCACCAAAGATTTCAAAATATTCTGGATCAGCATTCAAATTACTTGAATCAAATTCACTGAAATCGATATTATCAAAATCATCAGTCATGAGTAAAATATATTCTAGACTTTTATATTGACGTTGGCCATATTTGTTTTTATACCATTCTCTATAAGCATCTCTGCCCATAACAGCACATAATGTATTATCATATTCACTGTTATTTATTAAGAGGGTTTTAAACATTTCTTCAGATTTGGTATCTGGTTTTTGTAATAACAACATGGAAACAGCTAATAATAACTTATCAGACTTATTATATCCATATGCTTCTTTAATTAATTTTTCTAAGTATACTGTATCATGTGGGTTTATCTTACGATAATAATCTTCTGTCGTAAAGTCAGCCCAATCGTTACAGCGATTCTTAACATAACTGAGGGCTGATTCGCTCAGCCCGTCAACCCATTGCTTGAATGTTTTCATACTACTCTCCTTTGTCTATCGTAAATTTTGGATTGTAATAGTAGTAACTTCCTTCTCAGTTAGGTACTCTTCTTCATTGATTTCAGGATGATCCTCAAACAATTTAGTCTTATCTAGACTAGATCTTTTAGAGGTTGTTTTCAATACATATCCAACATCGCTTTCGTGTTTGCCTTCAATGATATCTTTACACAATTCGTCCTTAAGTTTCTTAAAAGCATTCTCAGCTTTTTTGTATTCAACATACGCTTTAACTAAAGCCTTGACTTGCTTTTCGTTAAGTACTTTTACTTCTTTTGTCATAATTGCCTCCATTTTAGGTTTATACATTTAGAAATAAAGAGTGTGCTCTAATTTTTTGGTGAGCTCATTAAAGCACACTCCACTCGGACAAGCAGTTTAACTACATGCTAAGGTAGTTTCCCTAACCACAAGGAAAAGTATTTTACACATTCAAGTATAAAACTCTTCATCATGATTATTGATTGGATTATATATTATATATTTTTAGTTGGTTATTTATTTTTATTTGGCTGGTATTTAGAAGTAGTCTCCTGTTTCCCAGCGTCTTTTCTCATCTGCATCTGCTTCCTTTTTAGTTACAGCTGGATGAGGTACTAGACCGGTTCTTTGTTGCATTACAAAGATTTGATTTTTAGTTAGTCCAGTCATTCTTTTTACATAGTCTCTATACACTATACTACCGATTGGAGCTGACTTAAAACACGCACGGTATCTGCGTTCATCAACAGGTCTGATTCCATACTCATCTTCATCAGCATTAAACCCAAGTAATTCACGATATGAACGTTCTTGGTGTTTTTCCAATTTCTTTTTACGGTCACGAGACTCTCTAGACTTCCAGTTATTATAAAGTCTTTTGTATTCCTGTTCTTCGGTTTCGTTTTCCTTACCTGCACGACCGTGTTGTCGTCCAAGCTTTTCATTTGCTTCAGCAATAAGTTTCCTTAATTCCTCAAGCGTCGGTTTTGGTGGTCTTTTCTTTTCAGTCATAATACAAACTCCTTTCCCTAATTATAATAATTACAAATTAGGTTGAATTATAAAGTAGGATTTACTAATAAGTAGTTAACGATTTGAGTTATACACATTTTTTTTCACTAAGCATTCAAATGTGCTTTGTTTTGTACAAATGTTCTATCAAACTCATCTTCTTCCATGATAAGAAAACCAACATCTTCCATCATTTTTATAAACTGTTCGCCTTGAATTGCTTCTCTGCGAACAAAGACCATTTTATTAGTAAATTCAGTTTCACCATTAAGTTTTCTTCGTGCTGCAATCATAGGTACAACACCATCTTCTTTAAACTTTTGTTTGCATTTATCACAAGGTTCAGGACTAGTTGACTGATATTTACTTACTCCTTTCTTTGGTTTCATTTCACCATTTGCTGCTCTAAAAAAGTTAGTTTGTAATAGTAATTGTTTACATTCACCGCAGTAAATGCATAAGTCCATACCTACAAACTCATGATTACCATCATCATATATATTAGCCATAATCTGTTCTCCTTTAACGTGGTTAGGTTAAAAATAAACCTCTGCGAATTTTTGCAGAGGTCAGACTTCTTCTACTTCATACTCATTGACACATATTCCATTGAGTTCTTGATATTCATCGTTAGTCATATCAACTACTCTTGGACATTGTAATGGGTCTCTAATTATTTCATTGATATCTTCATCATCATCGATTTCAATAAACTTTATGTATTCATAAGATTCTTTAAATGTTATTTTATAACAAGCCATGTATATTCCTTTCAAATTAGATTTCTAAGATTTGCCATTGACAACCACCAAATGTATCACCTAATACAAAATAGTTATCATCAGATGCTTCTTCAGGATATTGACAATCTACTTTATATTGTTCAACATCTCTATCCATTTCAATTTGTGCTTCTCTGAATGTATTGAATACACCAGACACTCTAGCTAAACCATCGCATGTATCACCATAGTCTGTATAGATTAGCACAAACTTTTTAGACTTAGGAAGAAATTGCTCTTCAAACTGTTCTTTAGTAAAGAGTATTCCTTTATAGTTATATGAGACTTCATTGTCTTCAGATATTATAATTTGTACATCATTTAATGTTTTCATGTTTACTCTCCTTTATATTCAATAGTCCAATCTGTATAAATGTCTTCTGGTTTTTCTGGATTAACTAGAAAACTAATATTAAACACATAACATTCACCTGATTGTACATGTTTACAATATGCTATTTCACCATCAGTTTCAATAACTTCATAATCGTCATTATTGATACGCGATGGTGTTTCATTGTTAATGCGCATAGTCTTCAGTTTGTATATGTTGCCTGATTTTAACCAATCATTATCCATATTACCTCCTTTCAAACACACGTTGCTTCAATTAGTTTGTAATCTACTTGTCTTACTACAAAACCTTGTGGACCAAACTTATCAGTAATTCTTTTAAGTTCGGCTTCAGCTTGTTCCTTTGTAGCATAACCACCATAGATATTGTTTAAGTCTATTTGACCAAAATTATCTTCATGGCACAAGACCCATACTTTTTTACTCATGCCTTAACTCCTTCCAATGTTTGATTACCCAATTTACATTGTTATTTATGTCTTTAGCAAGTGCTCCAAAGTTAGTGGTTTCGTATATGCAATACTCACAATCATCGCATACATCACCTGTATCAGGATTATATGGAAGATTAAAATCTATATCATAATCGCATTGCATCATACTGTTAGAAGGTTGATAACCAACTTTAACTGCTAATCTAAATCCATCATCATAATATTTATCTTTGCAACTATCATCTTCATCAGGAAATTGTGTCCAACCTAAGACAATAGATATATCTTTATCTCCTTGACTACAAACTTTCCAATGATAACAACCACCTTGTTCTTTAGTAGAAGCAAGATGGTCGGCTGCATTTTTAAGTTGGTCACTTGTTACATATGGTATTGTCATTACTAATCTCCATTAATCCATTGAGTTATAATATACAGGTTTACCATTCCATTTACTAGCATATTCATATTTACTAATAGCAACATAATGCTCATTGCTATATTGATTAAATGATATTCTTCTCATGAATGGTTTGTCTGCACGTTCAATATGACTTGGTACAACATGTCCTACTTGACCGTAGCCATCATGCTCATCAAATCTACTTTCTAATTCTTGTAGCACTACACTTGCTTTTGTTACTCTTAATACTCTATAAAAACTTACTAAGGTACAGTTATAACCATGTGAGCTACATAAAATATCGCCTGCTTGAAACATTGTAAATCTCCTTTCTTAATCAACAACGCTGTTTAAATCTTTCATATCTAAATAATATGCTAAGACATATTCAGATACAATAGGACCAATTTCATCTATTGAATCAACATAATATTCACAACCGGATGACCCATCATTTGAAATGTATATACCTATTTTATTAGGATAATCTTCATCTTCAAATAATTCAACTTCAAGTGTAGTTAAATCAATTTCATTGTCGTGAAAATTTTTCAATGTAATTTTATCTATATTTTTAGTCATGTCTATTCTCCTTTATTACCAATTTGCATGGTCATCAAAATAACCAGACTCATCCTCTTCGTCATAGTCTTCCTCTTCATCAAAAGGAGGTAACATAGAATTAAAACCATCTTCAGCATCTTCAATATTGACTACAGTCCATTCAGCATTACTAGTATCCATTTCAATAACAACTTCACCTTCAGTTTCGATTAGTGCTATTCCTCCTTTAGAGATAAGTTCGTCATTACCTAGTGCATTTTGAATCGCTTCATTATATTCAACGACACAAACCATGCCAGAATCTGCAAAGAAATCTGCTTCAATGATTTTTTTATCATTGCTACTATGTATGCAATTATTCCAGTCACCGTATCCTGTATGACAAGCAACTGCATTTTTAGTACCTGCAAGTTTATTCAAAGCTTCAGTACACAAATTGTTAAACTTACCATTATAAAAGTCATCACTTTCGCATTGACCACAAATATCACTCCATACTTCATCACTTAAAATGTAGCATGGATCAGTTATAATATATTTTGTCATGATTATCTCCATTATATAAGTTAAAACAAATTACACAATAATTTATAAGTATTATCGTATAATACTTATTCCAATATTAGTATAAGAATCACCTGGATCTTCATCATCGATTTTATCGAAGAAGTCATCGTCATCTGCTAATCTTTGGGCTTTTTTCTCAGCTTCCTCTAATGATCTAGCTTCAATAACTTTTGTCGCTGAAGAATATTCAGTGCGTTCAATATGAAAAGTAACTGTATATTTAGTCATGGTCTTTACTCCTTTCATTAAGTATAAAATGGTGCAAGCTCTTCGTTTAACGTTATTGCTTCAACATCATAATAATGAATCTCATCTGGATCTACATCATCATTTTCAGCAATAAAGTCATACTCTTCGGTAAACTCACAATTAGCACCATACTTTTGGTTTAATTGTCTTGCAACTCTATTTGCATCTTCCTCATCAGTATATATGTAAATAGTAAAGTTATCATAACCTGCACACGGTTGTGTTTGTCTTACCATATATAATACTTCATTTGTATCAGTCATTTAATTTCTCCTTAATAATTAAGTTCATTGAATTGTTTTTGTAATCTATTCAATAACTTCGCAGATGGTTTAAAGTCTGGGAAGTAGCATTGTGTAAGGTGAAGTGGTGTAGAGTAGCTATAAGTTAAACCACACTCATGATTCCACCATTCTGATTCAAAAATATCTTCAGGTTTGCATTCAGTTTTAATCCTTTCATCTATTTGATTATAAAATTCGTGACGTTTAGCGAAGGCTTCTTTAGTTCCGATTCCACCACAACCATCACCTACAAGTAAACCAGACTCAACATCTGCTTCTGTATAACCATTGCGTTCAAGGTATTCCTTAAATTGTTTGTCACCAAACACATATTCAATGCCTTCAAACTTTTGCGTTCTACAAATCTCTTTAAGTTCTTGATAATGTTTGATTGTCATGATAACCTCCTTCGTTAGCATTCTAAAAACATAACAACATCTAATGTGTCATTAAATTTAGGTTGTTTAGCCAACTGTTCTTTAAGTTGCTCTTTATCTTCCTCAGACATTTCAGCAAGTTGCGCCGCTAATCTTGAATAAAATCCTTGTGAAGATTTTAATGTATTGACTGTTTGCACAAATAATGTGTAATTCCAATCTCTATCTGTTTTATTTACAATACTCATTGCTCAATCTCCTTTCTAAGTAATGTTTCAGATGCTTCATCAATGACATACTCTTTACCAGAAGTCATTGTTAACAAAACGTATGCTCTTTTATTAAGAGGATCTTTAATTGTTTGGAATGATTCAACCATTCTTTTATTGACATCTACACAAGTAGTATGTTTATAAGTAAGTTGACACGTATCAGGATTTTCTACTTTTAATTCTAATACGTTTACTGGAATAAACTCTCTCATCGTTGACTCCTTTCGCAATAATCAAAGTTTTCACACAAGTAAGCGTCGCTTGTCCAGTATTTATATGGATCAGTATATGTATTATATTTAGTTTTTTCAGGTGTTAATAAACAAAGCATAAATACTAATGTAAATACAACGCTTGCTACACTTATTGATAATACTTCTAAAACTTTTGTCATTATATGTCTATCCTTTCATCTGCGATAATCATTGTTGTTGTGTTGCTACTACCAGGTTTAACTACAACCAATGCAATAGCGATGCTTGGTAATTCTTTCATGGTAATACTCCTTTCAATAAAGATTAAGCGACACTCTTATGTGATAAGCGTCGCTCTTGATAGGGGGCGGGGGTGGGCGGCTATGCTTGAGCGTCGCTCTTATATACATAAGTTCCTTTAGCGTCGCCTTTCACTAAGATACCCTTCTTAGCAAGCAACCAACATCTATCAGCAACTTGTTTGGAAGTCACTTCTATATCATTTGCTTTGAATGCTGCAACCACTTGATTGACTGCAAGTTGTGTTCCTGCTTCTTTGAATAAGTTAACTAAATCTGTGCTAAAGGTTGATAATACACCAGTCCCTTTAGTCTTTGGAGCCGTTGCTTTAACTACATCTAATGCAACAGCCATGTTAAACAATACCGGTTTATTTGCTTCACGTAATTGTTTAACTTCTTGTAATGATTTTGCTTTTGTCATGATTTATTCTCCTTCAAGGTTAGGTTAGTAATATTATAGCATATTGTCCGATTATATACTATAATATAACCACATATTTATATTCAATATGTAGTTGTAATATAGCATCTAAAATTTGGTTGGAATATAGTATAATTTAGGTTGGTCAAGATTCTTATTTTATAAATAAATTAAACTTAATGTTTTTTATTTATAATTTTATTATGTATTATAAATATTTTGTTGGTCAACTATTTTATTAGGTTGGTCATTTAATTTATTTATTCTTGAAGTTTTTGTATTTTATAATAAAGTTAAACTTAATGTTTCTTTATTATAGTTTTATTATAATATATCTTTATTAAGTTGATCATATATTATAATTAGGTTGAACATTAAAACACTTTATTATAATTTTTTATTTTTTTTATCTATAATAAGATTAAACTTATTGTTTTCTTATTATACTTTCATTATATACCAATCATATTAAGTTGTACAATTAAGCTGGCCTTTACACGCGAATAAAAAAAAATAACCCACATCAAATAAGTGCAGGTTACTTTTAGAGAAAAATCATGAGTAATATAATTAAATACAAATCGCTCTTCAGTTGTGCCAGTATTTAATAACTATAGAATACACCAAATAAACCAGACTGCATAATCAGGTTGGCCTTTACGTGTAGGCCTAAAATAAAGACAACCTATCTCTAGTAAGAAATAGGTTGTGTATTTACAACGAGATGGTTTCATAATAATGGAGATATTTTATTTAATCATGGTTTACCTTTCATTTTAGTTTTTGTTGTTTTACAATTTCAGACTATACCTAAATAACTAAACTGTACAATCAAGCTGAATATTTATTAGACAATTAGAGTACAGGCTATCTGATTCTAAAACACTTACATAAACATACTTTTTTTGACCGTAGGAATACAGATTCCTGAATCATATATAAATTATAACCAGAATACAAGACAGACTCCTGTGGCAATTATATGGATTCTTACATACAAGGACCTAAAAAGACCCATACCCAGCCAGGGGACCCCCGGGGGCGGGCCCTTTACATATAGGGACCAGGGCTGCCAGTCAAAACTCAGTAGAGGGTGTCAGAAGGAAGAAGAGACGTCAGAAGGTATGAAAGAAAAAAAAAGTCGCAAAATATATATATGTAGTTATAGTAAGTAATAGTCAGATAGCAAGATGTATGTATGCATCAGCTGTAATAATCGGTAAGTAATAAGTCTATAGTATTAGTATCTAATCCCATTAGAATAGTGTTAATATCTTCGTTAGTGATGTTATTACTGTTATTAGTATTATTACTGTTTGCTACTATTGTTTGCATTACTTCGTATAATTCTAGTACATTTAAGCGATCGTATTTAGCTTGCATACTTTTATTATGTTTATTTGTTTCACCTATTAGTTTTAGATATGTGTATAGTTGTTTTATCTTATTATATGTAAATGATTTAGTATAAGTACTATATATTATTTTATTATAGAATAGTTTACTTGTATTTAGTAGTATTGAATTATCTGTATCTAATTGTATATTGTATTCTTGTTTTAGTTTCTTATGTAAAATATTTATTATTTTTGTACACGTGTTTTTATTAGCAGGACTAAAGTACTCATGATATCTAGGTAATTCTATATGTATTCCTAATTTATATATAGGTCTTTTTTTATCTCTTGTTGTTTTATGTATCCAGAAAGATATATTTATGTTATTTATATCTCTATCTGTAGGTAAAGCATCAATACACTCATTTTCTAAGTATACTGAGATAGCTAATCTTCTACGTAGTGTATTTGATAGTTTATTTATATCCATAGTTGTATCCTTTCTAATAAATGTATCCAATGCATGTATCTATATTCATGTAAATCAATATTTTTATTTATTTTAGATAAAACGGGTAATAATTTAAATTCTTTTCTAGATAAAGGTTTAGATAATTTAGTATATACTTTTATTTCATTAATATGGTTTTTTACATTTCCTAAGTCTTCTATATATGATTCAGTTATAGTATCTTCAAACTCTATAGAAAAAGTATCAGTTATTTTACTACATATAGTATTAAAGTCAGTATTTATTGCTTTTTGAGTCTTTTTATCCCATATACCTAATGTAGTATCTAATATATTTATAGATATTCTATATTCATTTCTTTTTGTAATAATTTCAGCGTATACAGAATTATATAGTACATATTTATATATTCTATCATTTATAAAATTCCAAAGATATTTTCTAATGTTTTTTATAGGATACATTACTAATTCTCCAAAGTAATAGCAATATTGTATATATTTTCTAATTCTTGTTTAGTAATTTCTGCTGTATATTCTATTGAATGATTTATAGGTGTTAATGATATGCTATCAGATGACTTTTCCTCTGTTTTTCTAAATGTTAACTCTGCATTTAATGTTCTTTCTAGATATGTTTCTAAGATTTTTAGTATTTCTGCTGATTGATTAGGACAATGCGAACAAATAGCTATTACTACCTCTGCTGTAATTGGACCGGTTTTGTTCTTTTTAGGTCTTATTGTAAAACCTATATCAAAATTTTTAATAGATTTTAATTGATAAAAATTGTATTGTATAGATAAATGCTCTCTTAATAAGTCTCTTGTTAATCTGCATAGTTTATTTATTTGCATTGTGCTTTACCCTATTTTATTATCTTTCATTGTATATTATATGTAAAATACATAAAAAAGTAAAGCAGGTATTGTGATAATACCCGCTTCTGTAGTTTTTAGTCTTTTAATAGACCATCTTCTTTGAGGAGCTGTCGTATAAACAACAATCCTTTGCTTGTCCAATAAGTATGTGCTCTAGATAAAGGCTTTCCTTTTGAATCGGTGGCATAATCATACCAACAAATTCTTGTGTACCCTTCATTAGCATACTTAGCATAAAGTACCCATACTTCACCTTGCTGATATTGTACTCGTTTTTGATTTAAGTACTGATTCAGTTTAATTGCTGACCAACCAAAGCTTTTGGCAATCACAGTTGTAGTAAAGAGACTAGATGAAGTAATAAGTTCATCGAAAGCTTCTGCTTTTACTTTAAGTTTCGCATTTTCTTTCTTTAACTGTTTTACTTTCTCTTCAAGCTTTGCCTTTTCTGCTTGTAATCTTTTGACTGCACTTGGTCTTTTCTGGGTCTTTTTTGGTTGTTTAACCTCGTATTCAGGAAATAATGTTCCTTGTAATACGTTTTGATTCTTTCTTGACATAATAAATAAAGTTAAAAATTAACAAAATAGTATCGGTAAACTTTATTTATAGAATCTCTGATTTTATATTGATTTTAGTAGGTAATACGCTTTTTGTATATTCTGAACTATATTTATATAATTTCATTAATGTAATGATTTGCTCATTTAATAAATTCTTTTTTAATTCAACGTATATTCCTTTATTCTTTTTAGTAATTTCTGGACGAATACACCTGAATACATTTAATTCAGCTTGTATTTTATTTAATATCTGCATAACTTGATTATAGTATGTCATATCTAAACTTTTTATTTTTAGATAAAAGGAATTCCAATTTATTTGAAAAGTTGTGTTTTCACTTATATTTTTTATATTGTATAAAGGTATTATAGAAATTAAATCTGCAATTATACTGCGTCTAATTTGTTGGTCTAATATTGAAAACTTCATAAAAGCCTCTTATAAATTATATCATTATGCTAGTATTTTAATAAAAATAAATAATTTGTAAAACAAAAAATTATATTAGAAAATGTAATTAATCTAAATTCTATAATATGGTAAAAAAATATAATAAAGGGAATTTTTTTAATGTCTACAAATGGTTATGAAGAATATGCTGATTATAGATATGAAGCACAACAATTAAATGAATTTTGTAATCAATCTAGAGAAGATTCTGAAGATAAATATCAAAAAATATTAGAGAACAAAAGAAAATATTACGAAAAGAAAGCTGTAGAAAAATTAATACAAGCAAAACAACAGTCTTGTCATACCTCATAATTACAAAAATCCTCATAAACATCAGGATTTAATGTATCATTTAAATATTGACTAACTGTACATAATGCTACCATTAAATCTGAAATATCTGATACAACTTCAGTTCTTTCTTTATAATGATATTTAACTGTATATAAGTTAGCCACTTCTTCATATATAAAATATACTAAAGCATTATTAGTTTCATTAAGTATAGTTAAAGTTTTATTTTTTAGTAATCCGGCAATACAAATAGAATCAATAAAATATACAAGATTTTTATTAGGATCTTTATAAGAATGATGACTAAAATCTTCAGTTACTGTCCAATTTAGTTTAGATCTGTACAAGCCCATTGTATCGCCTCTAAAAAATCTTCGTATACATTAGAATCTAATACTTCATTTGATAATTCAGCATATTTAATAGCTAATCTAAAAGTATCTAAAGTATCTATTGCTGTTAATGATTCTCTGGCTATTATATCCACTAAATCATCTGGTTTTGTTTTATCAAATTTTATTAAAGTTATTTTATTAGTTGATTTAAACCAATCAAAAGTATATGAGATTTTTATATTACTTTTGTTAATTACTTTTAAACTAATCATACCATATGGATGAAAATATGTAAAATTTATCCTATAAAAATGATTGTCATCTTCTAAATACCAAATATTTTGCTGTTTTATCCAATTACAATTCATCTATTTGCTCCTAATATTTATATTATTTATATATTACTTGATATTTTAAAAGTAAAACAAAAAAAGAGATGCTTTTTAACATCTCTCTTGAATAACACAAAATTAAATTTTATTGAATAAACAATGAATAAAACTGTTCAGCAGAATTTCCTTCAAAATTCTTTTCAGTAAACATTTTATTTGCTTTTTCATATAACAAACTATATTTTTCATCTACTTCAGCTAGAGCATCTGTTTGCTCTTTTAATTGAATTTCTTCTTTTTTGATTTCTTGTAGTTTTACTTTTTGCTTACTGAAAATCTTAAACATTAGTATTCCCTCATTTTTTTACAGTTTTTACATATTTGTCTTGCTCCTGGATATTTATATTTTTCGTCTACTACCCATTCCCAATCATGAAAACCAATTTTACATAAAAAATTATATTTTCTATTAATATAGATAGCAATCGTGATACATAATCCTATAATTGCAAGAACACTATAATAAATTATATACATTACATTTTTTCCTAAAAATTTACCATTAAATATATTTTTAATGATAATATCAAAAATGTAAAACAAAATTTATTTAAAAGGCATTAAAATTTTAGATATTAATTTTATAAACCACAATATAAATAGAAAGACAGTCCAAGATAAAGTACTGATTAATCTATCTTGATAGCAAAGAATTTTTAATTCTGTAATCCAGTTACAAATAAATCTATTAGTATTTTTTGGAGCTAAAAACCAAAAAACTTTTGCTATAGTTATATAAAAAGTACCTAATATAAAAATTAACCACACTCCAAATAATGTACTTGCTTTTTTATTCAAAAGAAGTGAGCATCCTTTTGTAAATTTATAACTAGAAAAATTATTAATTATATCAAATATAGATTCAGTTGCTTGTTTAGGTTTTGTAGAAGGTTTTTGTCTTTTACAATCAGATTTTGTTTTTGGTTTTTCTTTATTATAAATTTCTTTTCTAAGTTCTTCTAATTTTGAAATTATTGCATCTAAATCATCATCAGTTAAATCTTCAATGTCTAAATCTAAATTATCATTAGAAAGTAGATTATCGTATTCACGTCTTTTGACAGAATCAGATAAAATAGAATAGGCTTCATTTATTTGTTTAAATAAATCACTTGTATTTGGATTAATGTCAGGATGATATTTTTTAGCTAAAGATTTATAAGCCGCTTTAATTTCATTTAAAGTAGCGTTTTTATTAATTCCTAAAATATCATAATGAGTTGCAGACATATCTGTTCCTTTCTATATATTATAATTATTATAATATATTTTATTATAAATGTAAAACAGATTCTGCATTAATAAGATAAAAAATGGCAGAGGCAAAGAGATTCGAACTCCCGACATTTGGTTTTGGGGACTAACGTTCTATCACTGAACTATACCTCTGTGGCATACCCGGCAGGAAGATGTCCTACTCTTACGATGATGGAAACCGTATGCTTCACTTGACTCACGGGTATATAATAATTGGGGTGATCGATGGGACTTGAACCCATATCCTCCAGAACCACAATCTAGCGCTTTACCAATTAAGCTACGAACACAAGAATAGACCAGATATATACTGATATATACTTCTATTCGTAGAAATGACAAAAATAATATAAAGTTAATGTTTATTTTTATTTTTAGCCGCAAAAGTATCTTGTTGAGCATTACAATTTGGACATAAAAATCTTAAATTTTCTAATCTATTATCATTATTTATTCCATTTATGTGATCTAAAACTAATACTAATTCTTTTCCATTCCAAATAGGTTCTTGCCCACAAATAGCACATTTATATAATATTAAATTATCTTTTAATATTCTTCTTTTTAAATTATGTCTTGCATACATGGAATTTTGTATAAAAACTTCTTCAGCATTTTTTAATTTAATATTTCTATAATTATTTTTACGCTTTTCTAATAATTTTTTTAAATCAAAATTTTCATTATATAATCTATTCTTTAAAGTTACATAATTTGTTCCACCATTTGGACTGTATCCTAATTTAACTAAAATATCTGATAATGAATTTGAAACATCAATTATATCTTGCAATTCTTGATGACTTATACTTAATATTTTACTTATTCTTTTCATATTATATTCCTTTATTTTATGGCAAGGGTTGACAGAATCGAACTATCATCTTTACTTTTGGAGAGTAAGGTTTTACCATTAAACTAAACCCCTATTGGAGCGACTGGTGAGAATCGAACTCACATCCTCAGTTTGGAAGACTGGAATAATAACCATTATACTACAATCGCATGGAGCACTGTAGAGGAATTGCACCTCTCTTGTCGGTTTTGCAGACCAATGCATAACTTCTCTGCCAACAGTGCAATGGTGGTCAAGGACGGGATCGAACCGCCGACACGAAGATTTTCAGTCTTCTGCTCTACCTACTGAGCTACTTGACCAAAAATAAAGCCTCTGAAAAAATCTCAGAGGCTCAAACCAAATAATACCGACAAAAGGTATAATTAAACGGCATCGCCTCCAGCGAAGTAAAAACAATGCCAAAAATGTTTAATCGTACTTTTCATCATATTATTTAGAACCTTTGTTTAACAAATTACAGTCGATAAAAAATATAATAATGTATAAAAATTTAAAGTAAAGCAGAAAATCACAATTTATGAAAAATATTTTGGTTTTTCTCTATTTGTCCATTTATACCATTTCGGTTTTAATTTATATTTTTCTATTAAACGTTTTTTACTCATTTCTATATCTTCTTTTGAAGGAAAATACATGTGTCCCCCTTCCCATTCTTTAATTAAATCTTTTGAAGGGTAGTTAACTGTAAAGCCCCTATATCTCATTTCTTGACAAATTAAATCATATCTAAGAATTAAATAAGCACTGTGTAATTTTGCCCATTTTATATGTCCTTTACCAAGACAATACTTTATTGGAGCATTACTAATATTAAAATCACCTTTAATTACACGAGGTAATTCTCTATATTCTGCTAATAAATGTTGATCAGATAATTCTTTTGTTGATATTAAATTAATTCTTGTCATAACAAACTCCTTGTTTGTTATTATATTATACTATTATATTTGTGTAGTAAAACAAAAAACTAAATTAAGTCGTTCATATATCATATATAATATATTAAGTTTCAATATAGAGATTATTTAATGTTATGACTACTAAATATTTAAATTTAGACACTGATTCTTCTTTCAGTGCAAATTCTGATTATATAATTCCTTCTCAAAAAGCCGTAAAGTCTGCTATCGATAAAAAAGCAGACATTTCTTCATTAAGTAAAGTTGCTACTACTAATGAATATACTGACTTAAACAATATTCCAAAATTCAATATAAATAGTATCAAAAAAGATACAAATAGTCAATATCAAACAATTGGTACAGTAGAAACAAATAAAAACTTAATTATAAAAAATTGGGTAGGAACTAGAGCAGAATATGATGCTTTAACTACTAAAGATGATAATACTTTATATAGTATTACAGATGAAGCAGAATCATTAATAGTCAATACATATACTCAAGCTGAAATAGATTATCTTTTAAATGCTAAGTATAATATTATAGATGCTGATGCCAAATTTGCTACTAAAACTGAAAATAATACCAAAGTGGCAAAAACTGGTGATACTATGACAGGTAAATTAGTAATTAAAACAAACGCTGATACTATTTCTCATTACGCTACTCATTTTACAGATCATATGACAACACCTACTACTGCTGCTTACAGTGGTATGACTTTTTATGATAATAAAGGTCAGCGTTATGGTAAAGTTGAAGGTTTTTGGTTAACAGATGGTACTAGTAGATTTGGAATAAATCATGGTAGAAGTATTGATGGTACTATGCGGTATGCTCAATTAAATCTTTGGGTAGATACAGCAGGTGGAACGAATATGTCTTTCCCAAAATGTACTGCTAAAGCTACTACTACTTCTTCTGCTACAGCCGATAGAGTTGCTGTTATTACACAAAACTATAAATCTGGTAATAATTGGTATAGAGTTTGGTCTGATGGTTGGATTGAGCAAGGTGGTGTAACAGCAGCTTGGTATAGAGGTTCTTTAAATACTTTAACTTTTTTAAAAGCATTTACTCAAAAACCTACTTTTATTTGTAATTTGGAAGTAACAAACGGCGAAGCAAGCGAAATGAGAGCTGTTATTGGTAATCAGAATAATAATGCCGGTGTAACATTTGTTACTACTTCACAAGTAACTCTTTATATTCACGGTATAAGTGGTTCTGGTACAGATGGTGGTCCTGTACATTGGTATGCATGTGGTTATTAGGATAAAAAGAAATGATAGGTAAAAAATTATATAAAGATACACTTACTGATGAAGAATACGCCAAATATGCCATTTGGTGTAATGCAAATCATGCTGAATTTAAAGATTGTGATACATATTATGAGATTATACAAACTCCAAAACCTACTGAAGAAGAAGCAAAGACAAATAGAATTTTAGAATTAAAATATTTGCTAAAAGAGGCAGATTATTGGGGACAAAAATATTTAGACGGTGAATACACTGAAGAAGAGTGGGAAATCAAAAAAGCTACACGTAAAGCTTGGAGAGAAGAAATTCGTAAATTGGAAGAATAATCATGGCTGTTTATTTAGGTACTAAAAAAATATTTGGAACATCAGATGGTATACAAATCATAGGACAGATTGTTAAAGTAATCTGTGGTTCTTCTTATATTCCTTCCGGTTGTTTGCCTTGTGATGGTTCAGAATATCAAGAAGCACAGTTTTCTGAGTTATTTAATAATTATTTATTAACTGGAAAATTACTTACTTGTACTTATGCTGAATATACTACTGACTTAAATACATATGGTCAAACAAATAAATTTGCAGTAGATTCAACTAATAAAAAATTTAAAGTACCTACAATAAAAGACGGTAGTTATTTCACACAAGCGAAATCTGATAGCGAATTAGGAAAAATATATAAAGAAAGTTTACCAGATCATACTCATCATCTTGCTATTGTTGATGCTGGAGGAACAGCAGGAGGTGCTGGATATATTCCTGCAACATCTACTAATGTTGGAGGTGTAATTGTTAACACTGGTACCAATGGAGCAGGCACTAACGGTGAATTCTCAGACCGAGTTTCTACTGGATATTCTACTGTTCGTCAACAAATGACTAATGCTTCAGCAGAAAATAGTATTTATAAAAGTGGAGCTAAAGTACAAGGTGATAACTTAAGAGCAAGATTTTTTGTAATTGTTGCCAATGGCCAAATCAATCAATCTCAAATGGATTGGAGTAATTGGGCAACTTCTCTTGCTGGAAAAGCTAATGATACTGCAGTTGTTCATAAAACCGGTGATGAGACAATAGCTGGCGTTAAAACTTTTTCTAGTGTTATTAAAGGTACAGCATTATATGCTCAATATGCAGATTTAGCAGAAATTTATGAAGCAGATGAAAATTATCCTGCTGGAACTTTAGTTAGAATAGGCAAAAATAGTGAAATATCTATTGCTTCTTCAGATCCTATTGCAGTAATTTCAAGTCAACCTGGTTTTATTTTAAATAGCAATAATGATTATGAAAATCCTTGTAAAATTGCATTGTCTGGACGTGTACTAGTAAGAGTAATTGGAAAAATACAAAGAGGTGATAAATTAGTATTATCATCTATTCCTGGAATTGCAAGAAAAAAGAAATGGTATGATATAAATAAAAAAGTACTAGCTAGAGCTTTAGAGAGTAGTGTTGAAACAAATGAAAAGCTAGTACTTTGTATTGTTAATTTAAATTTATTATAATTGGTGCGTCGGGCTGGATTCGAACCAACGACCTATCCGTTATGAGCGGACAGCTCTAACCGGGCTGAGCTACCGACGCATATTTATTTATATATCAAATTTTATATTAAATTAAAAACAGAAAACTAATAACAATAGAATTTTTTATTATATTGTATACATTCATGTACATTTGAATATTCATCTAAAATTTCTTCTTCGGTATAATCTGTACGAATATAACCTTGACAACGTAATTCTTTATCTAAATCCAAAGAAGTATTTTTATGAGAACAAGCCATTAACAACAAAATAACTAAAATAAAAAGCATTATATATTTTAATTTCATTAAGACCTCCTCAATAAGTACTTAAATTATCAAAATAACCTTTGACATAAACAACAGGTGTACCTTTATCCCCACTTCCAGATGTTAAATCCATTAATGAACCTAATAAATCTGTCAATCTTCTTGGTGTTGTTCCTTGTGCTGCCATATTACCAACAAGATTTTTATCTTTTGTTCTAATACTTTGTTTAATAGCATTAGTTAATTCATCTCCACTCAAATCTCTATATTCATTATCTGCTAAATATTTAAGTTTCAATTCATTTGGCATACAATCCAAACCATCAGTATATGCTGGACTAACTACTGGATCGGCTAATTCCCAAATTCCACCAATAGGGTCTTTGAAACAACCGTCACCATATACCATTACTTCAATTTTCTTACCAACTTTACCGTAAATAGCAATTTGAATATTATTAATGAGTTCTTGAGCAAATTTTTTAGATGGAAATAACTTTAATTTTTCTTCTGTTGCTTTGTTTGAACCATAAAGTCCATATTCACATTTATCTGAACAAATATCTTTTAATGTTACATCAAATGTGTTTTGATGTATTTGACAATCTATTACATTATCAAAATAACCTACTGATTCATTTTGATATATAATATAACACTTTTTACCCTCTGCTTCAACAATTGATTTATAATATTTATTATAATTTAAACCAGTAAAAGGATGATTTTGTAATACATTACCAACTTCATCGATATAAGGCATTTTTATATAAACAGTTCCTGTGACTGCTCTAGCTATACCTTTTAAAATCATTGCAAATCTATTACGAGAATAAATCGGATTATATACTAAAATATCTATTGGATTATTAAATAACTTTTTAACTGATTCCGCTACTTCATCAACAGTAACATAATTTCCTTCAGCTCTTGCGACTACAGATTCTGTAATACCTAAAATATCTCTATCATTTATTTCTAATCTACTATTTAAAAGTGTATCACAGATTTTTTGGCATAAATCATCACCTTCTTTAAAAATTGGACAAATTAATCCATATACAGATGTGCCTACTGTTCGCATATATAATCCCCTTTTTAATAAAATGGCTGGAGGAACTGGAATCGAACCAATATTCTGAGTGCCAAAAACTCATGTCCTACCTTTAGACGATCCTCCAATAATGGTGGGTGAGGATGGATTTGAACCACCGATGTCCGAAGACGGCGGATTTACAGTCCGCTGCAATAAGCCTCTATGCGACTCACCCTTAAATGGTCGGAATGGCGAGACTTGAACTCACGACATCTAGTACCCAAAACTAGCGCTCTACCAGGCTGAGCTACATTCCGAAAACAATATAAATATAGTACCTAAAATAATAAATGTAAAACATAAAAATAAAAAATACCCACAAAATTTCTTTTGATGGGCACTTCCTACTTATGATAATATTTTAAGTAATAACTACCCATCAACCGTTTATAGGTTGTTGATAATAAGGGTAAAAATATGTCACTAAAATATTCATCATGTTTTATAGAACTATTATTTTTTATTATTTTTAGATTCTTTTTCTAAATTAATAAAATAATATTTATACAATTTTTCTAAATCATCTTCAGTTATAGGATTTTCAACAGTTATAGGAATTATAGCATCTACTCCACATAATGGACATATTGCAGTTAAAGCATCGTCTGTCCACTCTTTAATATCTGAAGTTTTTAAAAAATGATTACAAGAACAACATGCACACTTGTTAGTTGTGTCTAACAACTCTTTATTTTTAAAAGTAGTTTTATGTAACTTTAATAATGTAATAATATCCATTTTTACCACCATAAAATATGCAAATTATCAATAAACCAATGCAAACATTTTTTTCGCCATTTATAGCATTTATTGAGCATCTTTGAATTATATTGTATTATTTTTGTATTTTTTATATCGTTTTCTTTATATTCAGGTTTAATTTCCATACGATATAATAATCCAACATTTGGTTTTTTAACAGGAATATGATTATATTTTACTTCTAATAATTCTTTTAACTTCCATTTTATTCTATGTTCTTCAGTATCTTCTATACAAATATCATTCAAACAATCTTCTAATTCACTAAGTTTATTTTCAAATCTAATTTTACCCTTATTATGAAAATATTTATATACTTTTTTATTTTTTAAATATGCACATAATACTTTTTCATATTTATACATACCATATTGTGAAAAATCGATATGTTTTAATGCGTCTTTTTTAAATTGTTTGATAACTGGATATAGCATTTCAGCAAAAGCTTTATCTACATTCCAAGCAAGCTCTTTTGAAGTATTGTTTATTGTATTTTTCAAATTTTTTATTTTTGTTTCATATTTTTTCAATGTATATTCCTTTTAAAATAAATGAGGACCCGCTTTAGAGTCACGCTTAACAAAAAACGTATTCGGATCCTCATCTCGTATTGTCACTCATTAATAATCAGAACAAATCTTAACTATCTAAACAATACTGACCTATGTTAAATACAAATGTTTTTCATATAGTGTCTGCTGTATGTTTTTTAGTGACTCTAAACTTTTTATTAGAACTTAATAATTTATGCAACTATATCGTTCTTGTTCAATAATTTTATTTATTGTTTCAACTATATCAAACTCTCCGGATAAAGCTACTCTTAAACAAGAAGGTGATGATCCAGATAGTAACAAATTATTTTTATCATCAATAGTAACAGGGGTTTGTGTATTTCTGCTATCTACATTCCACCAAACTAATTTTGGTAAAGCATATCCACTCTCTTCATATCTACGCTTAATTTTTTCATAATTTGTATATCCGAATGAAGCAGAATCAAATTCCATATCACTTATAATCAACAATTGTTTTGGCATATCTTCTGCTAATACATTTGCTGCTTTAGCTCTATTCAAAATTAAATCAAATACAGCTTGTAAATTTGTATTACTACAATCACCAGTATATATCGATAGTAATTTTTCAAGAAGTGTTTCTCCAGATACTTCCATGAATTTAGCTGAATGTGAAAACGGTATTACATAATTTTTCCAAACTTCAGATTTATTTCTTTCTGCAATATAAACTGCTAAAGACATAGCTACTGCTATAGGTAAACCATCCATTGAACCAGAAGTATCACATACTACTAATCCGTTTATTTCTGGAACATAATCAGGTAATGCTTTCCATTGAGCTTCAACGGTAGCATTTAATTCAGATTTTTTATAACTATGATTCCAATAAAAATTATCAGTATATTCACGTGCTAAATCATATGGATATAAAGTTTTAGCATTTATTTTTGTTTCACCTTTATTTACTTTATCTAAGTATTCAGAAAAACGCTTTTTGTCATTTCTCAAAAAGCTACCTTCCGTACCATTATGAACACAAGGCTTAGAATATTTTAACATTGCATATGAAGGTAATTTTTCATAATCAATATTAGAGTATTCTTTAGCAGATAATTTTCTTTCAACAATATCTAAGTCTTTTCTTAAAATACTGATTGCTTTGCGATAATTACGCTTTGTACCAAATTTACCAGTTTTAATTAAAGTATTATAATATTTTTTTGTTTCATATTTAACACTTACTTCAGAAGGCATCCATTTTGCTAACAATGAAAGATTATTTATTTCATTATTAACATGATGTTTCAAATCTTTTTCAAGTTGACTACCAATGAAATCAATTACTGTATTAGCAAGTTTGGTATCAAATAATACAAAATAATCATCCCATCTACCATATTCAAAAATTAATGATAAATTTTTTGATAACCACTCTGCTTCATGATTTCCAAGCCATTGTAAACAAATTCTAAATGTACGACGTTCGCCTTGACCACCGCGAATGTCACGAATATAAAATAAAATACGTAAAGCACTAGTAGGATTTTCTTTAAATGCATCTGTAAATAAATCTAAAATACGTTTTTCTTCTGCTTTACGAAGAGCAGCTCCATGAAAAAACCAATCAACAATTTTAGATAAAGAAGAAGTATTAGTCAAAGCTCCATTTTCAGTAAATGTTTTATTAGTCTGAGCTTTAATGAAACTATTTGTTTTTACACGAACTGGTTTAATTTCAGTGTAATTTTTATCTAAACCCAAAACATCAATATAAGTATTCATAAATTTCTCCTTTTTATTTATAGAATACTTTTTATATATTATGGATTTATAAAAAAGTAAAACAGGAATAATATTTTTATTTATCTTTTATATAACTTAAAGTTTCTTTTGATTCTTCATAAAATTTGTCTGAGCCATCAATAATATTTAATGCCCAAAGTAACTGAATAAATCTATAATCTGGATATTTTTCGATATTTTCTTTCAAAACCTCTAAAATCTCATAATTATATTCTTGTCTAGAGTTTGCCATTTACTTTCTCCTTTTTAATGGTTTTACATAATAAGTTAATGCTTTTTCAATAGACCAATTTAATTGGCGTACTCTAATATAAAATGTTGAAAATGTGAGATTTTCTGTCTTTTGTGATATATTATAAATTTCTTGTAATTCTTTTCTGGAATAATATTGATATGTCATTTTAAGCCTTTCTAAATAATTTTGATTTTATTATTTAATATATATTATTTAGAAAGTAAAACAGTATTATATTTAATATTATAAAAAATGGCGGGACCACATGATTTTCACACATTATCTTGGATCTACATCCTAAGCAATCTGTTCTAGAACCAGATTTAACGCCCCATAAAAATGCTCTTCTTGACAAGATTCGCACTTGTGCCTAGACCTTAAAGGGAATTGTGCTACTACAGTTAGTATTTAATAAAAGAGCTATAGTATTATTAAACCTATCGCTTACACCACAAGAAGTTAAAATTAAAATGGTACCTGATGACAGGTTCGAACTGCCGACCCTCTCGGTGTAAACGAGATGCTCTTCCAACTGAGCTAATCAGGCGTATGTCTTATTATTAAAATACTTTATTGTTAAAATACTTAAATAATAAGACATATCTTTTTTCCAATTATATTTTTTTACGTCTTTCTTTTTATTTCTAATTACTTTTGTTCTTAACAATCCTTTTATTTGAGCATTAATTAAATTAAAATCCCTTGGTTTTGGAATTTTAACTGTTATTGTCATTTTTTTAGACTTCATCTTTTTCTCTTTCTTCTATATAATTAATAATATCTTCTACTGTTTCTAATTTTTCTGCAGCTGTATCTGGAATAACATATCCAAATTCTTCTTCCAAATACATTACTATTTCAACATTATCTAAACTATCTGCTCCTAAATCTTGTGCTAAATTTGCATTTAAAGTAATTGATTCTTTAGGTGCTACTAAAACTTCACTTAATATTTCTTTTACTTTCTTTTCAATTTCAGGTTTAGATAATTTCATTAATGTTTCCTTTCTAAAAGAGTGCGAGAAGATTGGATTCGAACCAATGACCACGTGCTTACCAAGCAAAAAAATATAATGCTGTACGTATTTAGGACTAAATACAAATACGTGCTCTACCAGACTGAGCTACTTCTCGCATAAGATTAACTTATTTCAATAGTCTTAAATGAAAATGTTACTGTAACTTGAAAAGTACGAATTATATCTTCATCCAAAACTTCTATAAATAATACTCTATCACCATCTAAAACTACACTTTTTGCATACCATTCAGGATGCTTTTCTACCCACGATTGTGCTAATATCATAGGATGAACATTTTGTTCGTTTTCATATTCTTCCCATTCTATATCATTTTGTAATCGTATTTTACATTTTTGCATTTAGTATCTTTCTTTTAAGAAATGGTGGGCTAGGCCGGAATCGAACCGGCACGGCCTTGCGGCCAACAGATTTTCTTACTACTATAGTTTTCACTACCAATTTCTTGTTTGTAGTCTGGACTTTGTCTTCACCATATATTTCTACTTAGGTGGCTTGTATAAAGTCTCTACACTCGGATAAAAATCCTAGCTCGGCGTTACCATCAGCGTTATCTGGGAAGGATTCACCGAATTAGCAAGCATTCACACTAAAAGTTTCCTATTTATGTGCTCTTTCTAGGCAATAAAATAATATTGCCAGAACCAAGTCTGCAGCGTCTACCAGTTCCGCCACAAGCCCTTCTTAAATAATAATTTAAAAAAGTGTCCTTATATTTTTAAGAACACTTTTAATATATACTAAATTTTTTAAAAGTAAAACAAAAATTTAATTATTTTTTCTTTTTACTAGCTACTTGTAATGTTACTTCTTTTTTAGCAGTATTTGTATTACACGCTGGAGCTTTACCTACTGTACTTTTTAATAAATGAAAACTTGGCATCAATTTCATTCTTTTTGCCCAACGTTTTGCAAACATTATTTCTTCAAAAGATTTCTTTTTCTTTTCCATTGCCATTATATAACACTCCTTTTTAAAATTTGGCTGGGATGGAGGGATTCGAACCCCCGACCAATCGGTTAACAGCCGATTGCACTACCGCTGTGCTACATCCCAATAAACTAAAATGGTTGGCCGAGCGAGACTTGAACTTGCGACCCCAGCTTTATCAGAGCTGTGCTCTAACCGGGCTGAGCTACCGACCAATAAATGGTGCCGACACACGGACTCGAACCGCGGACCCACTGATTACAAATCAGTAGCTCTACCAACTGAGCTATGTCGGCTTAAAATTACTTATATAAGAACTATTCTCTTGAATTATTTTTTGCAATAAATTTCTGTTTTTTATTTTTCTTAGATTTTTTTCTATACTGATCTCTAAGCATTTGAATATTTTTCTTTTTTTGAAGAAGTAATTCATTTTCATAAGCTTTTCTTACTTCTTTTGCACATTTATCTGCTTGTTTGTTGTAATATGAAAGGACAGTACCATCTTGGCAATGTCCTTTAATCCACATTAAATGACATTTACGTTCTTTCATATTCTTATGAATTTCTTCTACTATCTTCTTTTCATTTGGACGATAATATCCATTTCTTATAGCATTTATAGCATAAGTAGAATCAGTAAATATTGTAGTATGTTCTTTTGTATTTTTAGTATATGCCAATGCAAATAAAATTGCACGTAATTCTGCAGAGTTATTATCGGATTCTTCTACGACCACTCCTTTTCTGCAGAGTATTTCATCTTTAGCATTTGTTATGACAAAAGCTATTCCAGATATATTTTTTCTGGTACTTGCATCAGTATATATTCTCATACTTAATGTCCTAGAAGATTCATCTACCTTTTAGAACAAAGTATATAATAAACTGGTGATCCCGACGAGATTCGAACTCGTGATCTTCTCCGTGAAAGGGAGATGTCCTAGGCCGCTAGACGACGGGACCATTGGCGGGGGTAGCTATATCGGTGTCATTGCGCAACCTATGTAAACGTCCAAATTATAGCTAGCATTCTATAAGGATAGTTTTACCGACCCCCATGAAAAAAAAATGGAGCGACTAACGAGAATCGAACTCGTATCTAGGCCTTGGCAAGGCTTCGTACTAACCGTTGTACTATAGTCGCATTATTAACTCTGGCGGAATCAGAAGGATTCGAACCTTCGGTCCCTCATAAAAGGAACGACAGTTTAGCAAACTGCTGGTTTCAGCCACTCACCCATGATTCCAAAAAATTGGTGGAGGTAAGGAGGATCGAACTCCTGACCCCCTGCTTGCAAAGCAGGTGCTCTCCCAGCTGAGCTATACCCCCAACTTAAAAAATATAGGATAGGTAGAGGTTAACATCTACTTCATCTCTTTTGTGAACTTAATCCTGACCCTCATATTCTTACGAAATACGACATCCTATATAAATGATTAATTGATACTCTATATACAAGGTGCGAATCAGCGTTAGGCAGAGTTAGGACAATAAATCTTTCGGATATCACGACTTACCTAAGAAAATTCCTATTAGCTCTTTCGGTGGTTGCCTCTATCATTCGTGTGTTAGATTTACTCAATTAATCTTAATCCCTCGCACAGGGAATAAAAATACTGGCACACTCAACAGGATTTGAACCTGTAATAAAAGTTTAGAAGACTTTAGGTTTATCCAATTAGCCTATGAGTGTAATAAATGAAGTAAACTAACCGTTAGACTGAATAGACAGTAAAGGAGTCGAACCTTATTTAATTACTTCATAAAAACTGGCGGGATTGATGGGGCTCGAACCCACGACCTTCTGCGTGACAGGCAGACGTTCTGACCAACTGAACTACAACCCCGTAAATGGCGGAGGGTGAGGGACTCGAACTCTCACAACCTTTCGGTCGGCGGTTTTCAAGACCGCTGCAATAACCATTATGCGAACCCTCCAAAAAAAGTAAAGGTGTTTAAGGGTATATTTAACCTCGAAAACTTTGACTGCAGATCAGGCATCCTTTATACTACCTACATAGAAAAGTTCTATGCAAACTTCCTTATACGGCAAGGATTACCGCCAATTATTTAATCTAGAATAGATAATTGGATTTATTTTTCTACTTCTTCGACTAAGCACTATTGATCAAAGTTAAAGTTTGATTTTTTTTTTTGAATTGCTGTACGTGCTTAAAAGAATTATACTGATATATTTACACTTGCTCCTACAGTAGTTGCACTAGACATAGAACCTGAAGAATCATAACCAATACAAGCAGATTGTCCTACAGCATTTCTATAATGTTCACTTGCAATTCCTTGTGTTTGAGATGAATTTAATGCAATTAAAATTGACTTTTTATTTTCTTCATCTTCATCATCAATAATCGCAATCATTGAAGAAGATTGACTACTGTATGTTGATGAACAAGGTGTCATAATTTGTGTATTTATTCCGCCTACTTCCATGATTTACTTCCTTTTATAATTATTACAATCATTTAGTAGAACTGATATATTAATGGTTGCGAGGGATGGAATTGAACCACCGACCCCAAGGTTATGAGCCTTGTAAGCTACCACTGCTCTACCTCGCTATAGTATATAAATTTCTTTTATAGATGCTTAAGTAAAACAATCTAATTAAGACCAAGTCCTGACTAAGAAATTTAAGACTGCCAGTGTTATATTATACTACTGTAATTTGAAACTCCACAACATCGTCGTCGTACAATGATTATTACCCACAAAACAAAAGAAGTATCTTTACCTATACCAAGCAATAAATGGCATGATGCTAATATGTTTAAATGGACTGCATCACAAATTGCAGTTATGACTCATACCCCAACAGGATGTTCAGCACATGATAATCCACTTCCATGGAAACCTGTTAATACAGATGGAAGTCCAAGTAGAGTCAATGTATTTAATATAACAAAAACTATTATATTTAATATTATTCCTATTCACTATGTTCTACAACTTTTTACACTATAATAAAAACATCATCTAATGTAAAACAAAAAAATTATCTTTTATATAGAATATTAAAAATTATTATTTCTAATTAAATTTTTATTTATTTTTTCAAACCAACTACTTCATTCCAAGCAAGTATTTCACCATTTTCAGGTAAATTTGCTTCAGCTTCTTCTCTAGTACTGAAAGTTTTAGCAGATAATAATCCTTTCCATTCACCTTTTTCATTTAAATATGCATTATATGAATATTTAACATTTTTAATAACAAACATTATTTTTTTCTCCTTTATTATCGACCATTTGATGTATTTCTATCTATATGAACTTCAGTTACTTTAACTTCAGTAGTGTTTATTTTTCCATTTTTAGCAATATATTTATCTATAGTATGATCAAGTCTTTCTAATTTATAATCTTTTATATTTTCAATCTTTTCTTGATCTATATTATAAATCTGTTTTATTTGATGTAGCATGATTTCTACATCTGCAACTTCTTCTATAATGTTTTCAATATTATCAGTTCCGCGATGTATATTTTCAAACAAAGCTTTTTGCAATTCCATTAATTCTTCGATTGCTTGCATTGTTTGGTTTTTTTCACCAAAAGTATTTATTACTCTATAAATTGTACGATTTTGTTTAGGTGTCATTTTATAACTCCAGCGTCCTGACAAGTTCCTTTATAAACATGTGTTACAGTTTTAGGTTCAGTTTCTGCTACACACTTTGTTACGCTTATTATGCATACACAAATAATTATCGCACGTAAAACAGAATTTAAACAATACACAAAGATTTTTTTCATAAAATGCCCTTTCCATCATTATTTAAAATTCTGCTAACTTTATAAAAAGTAGTCACTTTCGGAAAATCCTTTAATTTTATACAATTTATATATGTCATTGTACTTCTCAATGAGCCTAAATAATCATCAATGATATTTTGTACAGGACCAGTATATTCTTTTAATGTAACAATACCTTCAGATGTTCTGTAATTAGCCATACCATTCCAATGCTTATCTTGTGCATATTTAGATGACATTCCATATGCAAGTTTAAATTGTTTTATACTAAACATTGGTTTTTCTGGAAAACAATCTGTTGTGTTTGCTTCATCTATTGGCTCATATGAAAAAGTATATTCATTAGTACGATAACATTTTTCAATAATATCACCTTCTGCTTCATTACTACCAGCAACTAATGAACCAACCATTACAAAATCAGCACCTGCTCCATATGCTTTTGCAATATCACCATAACAAGTAATTCCACCATCAGCACAAATATATCCACCCACTGCATGAGCAGCTTCTGCACAATCTAGTACAGTAGATAATTGTGGACGTCCAACGCCAGTTTGTTTTCTTGTCGTACAGTTAGCGCCCGGGCCAATCCCGCACTTAACCAAGTCTGCTCCAGCTAATATTAAATCTTGGACCATATCTCCGGTTACAACATTACCAACCATTATAACAATATCTGGATATTCCTTTCTAAATAAACCTACTGTTTCTAAAAGCTTTGGAATATATCCATTAGCAATATCAATACATAAATTTTTACAAAGACCCATATCTAAAACACGTTTTGTCTTATTTATGTCTTCAGTATTTATGCCAGTTGATAAAAAGATATAATTGTTTCCACAAATATGTCCATCAAAAGTTTTAGCAGAAAGATTATTTTCAGTAAAAAATTCATAAAGTCTGTCAAAAGAATAATGCTTTTGTAAACAACAGAACATTTTATTATATTGAAAAACTTTAGCCATTTCAAATGTACCAGTGGTTGCCATATTAGCCACTGTTAATCCATTTCCTTCTATTGTTCGATTAGACCATTTAAATGTATAATTTCTATATACATTTGGCTCTTTTCTTGAATTTAATGTAGAGCGTTTTGGTTTAATCAATACATCACAATAATCTAATTGTTCTTCGTTTACAACTTGTGTCATTTATTAATCCTTCTCTCTAATTTCTTGAATATACCCTCTTAAGTCATAATCTTTTGAAAATTCATCCAAATTTATATAACACAGAGCGTCAATTATTCTATCTACTCTTTGTTTGTCCCAAGTATTTTCACGTAATTCTAACAATGAAATAATTTGAGGTTTTAATGTATAATAATATAAATCATACCAAAGATTTTCAGTACAATTATCTTTTTTAAGTCTTATGATTTTTTTAATCCAATTCCGCATTTTCTTTTTCTTTCAAACGTTCTAATTTTTTCAATTCCTTTACTAATATTGGACAAATTACATTTAAACGTTTTTCATAATTTTTTGATAACTTTTTTGTTGATTGCCAATCTTCTAACCAAATATCTACAATCGGAGTATTCAGTTGAACGATTAATCCACAAAGATTTTTTATAACATCCATAGAAGTGTTTTTATTAAACAAAGATGTTGTAATATGATCCAAAACAATTAATTCTTTTACATTAAAGGCCTCATTTTCTTTAATTATTTTATCATATCCAAATAACTTGTTAAAAAAATTTTTAAGCATTAACATTTACTTTTTTTACTCCTTATTTTTTGTTTTATAGAATATATAATGTTATTTAGTCTAACAAAATATTTTCCATATATTTTCCAGGCTCTTATTGCTAAATTTAATTCAGTAAGAGTAGCTTTAGATAAATAATCTGTATATTTCCAATCTTCATATCCTATTATTATTTGTCTAGCTCTATTTTTAATTATTTTGCCATCTCTACCTATTTTATATTTAGCTGACCAATCTTGTTCAAAATTATCTAAACATAATGGAATTTCATCTATCCATATTAAAAAATCATAAGATAATATTGACTTATAATACTTACATGAATGCCAGTAATTTGCTTTATTAATAATCCAATAAAAATCATCAAATGACATTTCTTCATTATTTTTTGTACAATTAAGTAATATATGATATATTATTGCAAAATCATTTCGATTATCCCTGTTAGTATAATAAAGTAAACGATACATTTTTAATCCTTTTTGTTAATTATAACACAAATATATAAGATTTTTTAAATGAGTAAAACAAAAAGTTCTATTTATCAAGGTAGTTTTACACCTCTGAACTCAGACCTAATGAAATAAGTGGAAAAGTTCTAGTATCCAAGCCTCTGAGCAGTTAAAGTAAAAAGGAAGCGGGAATAGTCCCGCTTTTTTATGCACCTTTTACAGTATAAGCATCTGTACCTTGTAAAGTAACTGGGTCCCATTCAGGTACTTGCGTTAATAAACATTTACCTAAATTTTGCTCAATGAATATAGTTTTGCCTGGAGAACCAGATCTTGATTTAGCCATAAATAATCTAGCTTTACTTTGTGCTTTTTCACCAGGATTTACGTTAATTGTTGTAATACTATGTGCCAAATGTGCTTTTCTACTACTTTCTGCCAAACTATCTAAGTTTACAACTTCATTTCCTTTTACGTTCCAAGTAAATTTACCAAGCTGTGAACCTGTTACAACAGGACAATGAAAAGTAATAGCTAAATTTTTACAATCATCTGCAACACCGCCAATGTCTTCATATAAGCTTCCTTTTAATTTTTGTGTAGGAAGTAATTTATCAAGATAATCTAAAAAGATTACATCAGGTTTCCAATCAATACCTAACTTTTCTTTTTTATACTGTATTACTTTTTGAATATAATTATAAATAGTATCTGCTGTTACGGTAGCAGGCTTATAAAATTGTACCATTAAATTAGGACCAAATGTATTTTTAAAAGTAGCTACTTTAGTTTTATATATTTCTCTATTTTCAATTTTAAGTAAATCATTTGTTGAAATACCGGTTGCACAAGCTTTGATATTGGCCATTGTTTCTAATTTACTTAATTCAAGAGAAATAAAAATAACTTTCTTTAAGTCTTTAATTGCTTGTGTAGCCAAAAAAGCCATTGTTCTACTTTTACCACCACCTGGAGGAGCACCTACAATATGTAAGTTGTCTCTAACAAAACCTCCACCCAAAGCTTTGTCCCAATCGGGTATTCCAGTTTTAATCATATTTTGAGTATCATAATTTTCACCTAAGTCATGAAGAAATACATCTTCATCCATAGTATCAAAATCTAAACCTAAATCATTTTCAATTCCAACTGCTAAAACTTCTTTGAATTTAGCAATCGCATCTTCAAAATTACTAATTTTTAATGCTTTACCTGCAGTTTCAAGAGCTTTTTTCCATCTCATTTGTCTTACAAATGCAACTGCTTTTTCTTTAAAAAATTCTAATTCTGCAACACCACCTTCTGTACAATATATTGTATCTATTGCATCTTTATATATAAAGTATTCTTTTGTAGAAGAAGAAACATTAGCTTCATTTAAGAAATCTTGAGCTTCTTGTAACAAAACAAGCTTAGTTGGAATAGCTTTATTTTTTTCATAATATGAATGTATCCATTTACAAATACGATTTAATACGCGATTCTCAAAATATTCAGGACGAATGATATCAAATCCATTCATTAATGCCCAAGATTCATCAAAGATAAGTAAAGAGATGAATCTTTTTTGAGCTTCTAATCCAAATTCTTCATTAAATGATTGATCTTCGATATCTATTTCTTTTTCTAGCATCTTTTCCTCTTTATATTGTATTTTTCATTTGATATTTAGAATAATTAAACCTATTTATTCTACTTTTGTTATTTTTCCATATAGTTAACTTTCCTCTTTGGATTCTTTGATTTTAGTTACTAAATCCATAAAAGCATCTACATTATCTAAAATAATTACACCAGAATCTACCATTAATTGCTTTCGTTGTTGATAATGTGAATGTAATACTTGAAAACCATTAATGTCTTTAAAATCAATAGCCAATGCTACATTGATTCCATTTACTTTTTTACGACTAGCTCGTCCAACTCTCTGTAAACCAGCGATTGGAGTTTTTCCAGCTGAAAATAATACAACTGCTTGAAAAATATCAATGTCTACACCGGCATCAAATACTTTTGAGCTAATTATTATATTATATTTATCTTTTAAAGCTTCTTTTATAGTATCTACATTTCCACTTCTAGTTTCTAATACTAATTTTCCTTTTTTATTATATACCCATTCATAAATTGTTTCACCACCACAAATAAATAAACTATCTATACCTTCTTCTTTTAATGTTTTTAATAAATTTTGACCAGGTTTAATATTATTAAATGAAGCCATAGTTTTAATACCATTTTTATTTAAAAATTTAAGCATTTCTAAGCCTGCTTTATTTCTTGCCTTATTATAAGTAATACCAGAACGATATTGCATATAATAATTATCTTTAAATTGTGCCGGTAAATTACTAGCTTTGTTTGGAAAATTTATAAAATAAGCATATGGTTGTGCAACATTACCATCTTCAATACTATTTTTTAAATCATAACTAAAAGCTGGTTCACCTAAAATTGAAATTAATCTAAAATCTTGAGGATCACTATAAGGACCTTTGTATTTTCTAAATGGAGTTGCTGTATATCCAATTATATGCTTTAAGTTTTCAATATCTGTATAAAATAAAGGCTCAAAATAAGTAAGAGCTTGTACTCCATGAGCTTCATCCCAAATTACTACATTTACTTTTTTTAAGTACTCTAAGTAATTTGGATCTTGTTTATTCAATCTACTATCAGAAGAAGAAGTATTTAAAATAACAATACGTTTTGTATAATCTGGATCTTTACTTGGATTCCAACTGACATCTTCAATACCAAAAGACAAGAGTCTTTCATATATTTGTTGTAAAATAAAATTATTATTATTTAATATCAATATCTTATCATTTTCTAAAACTTTACATAACAAAGACATTATAGATGTTTTACCTGAACCAGTTCCTGCTGTAATCAAACTTGCGAATTTATCAAGAGAAGCTAAAACTGCTTTTATTTGATATTCTCTGATTTCAAAATTAGGATTGATTTTCTTTACAATATCAGCATATTCTAATATGTCTTGTTTTGTATAAATAGTATAATTACGATTTTTATCTTCTACTGCAATACCTGCTTTTTCACGCATATATTTTAATAAACCAGATGGAAAACGTAATACTTCATGTACTCCATCATCTAATTCTATTTTTGATACAACTGTATAATATTTAGATATTTCGTCCATTTTTGTATCAAAATTGTAGTCCGTACGCGTTAATAAATCTTTGCATTTTTTCATAACAAGCAAAGGTTCGTTAGCAATATAATTCCAAAATGTATTTGTATTATAGATAGGCATGTTTTTTCCTTTATATTTTCATATTGTTTATAGAATATATCAATAAAGATTGTTCTAATTATTAAATATGACAAAAGGAGTCAAAATGTTTGGATTTTTTAAGAAAAAGAATAAAAGTCAAAAAGATATATCTATTGAAAATCAATTTATTCACTTTAAAGATTTAAAATTACAAGATCTTGTACTTCAAGTAAAACCTAATGGTAATGACAAGTGCTTATCTATGGTTGAAATAAAAAATATGAATGAAATTATACTTGATGCAGAGCAATGCTTATTTATAGGAATGGCATTATTAGAATTTGGTAAAACAAAAAAATTGAATGAAACAATTAAGGCTGTTTTAATAAAGGAAGGAAAATAATATGGAAAAAGCTTGTCAATTATCTGAAAAGATATTAAATGATATTGATACTTATTCTGACAAATATGTATCTGAAGAAGGCAAAATAATTACAACAGAAGATTCTGTAATGTTATTAAATACTATTTTACAAGAAGGTTTTACTTTACATAAATATTTAATAGAAAAACAAATCTATGTAGGTAAACCAGAATTAGAAGCATTGTGTGTTGAATTACAAAAATATATGGAAAAATTACAGATTACTGCTGAAAATGCTGATAAATTAACATTATCTAACGCTGTACAAATCTGGGATCAAACTAAACTAGTAATTGCAGTATTAGCTTGCACAGTATTAGATTTTAAATCATCATTAAATTAATGAGGATACAATGTACGGCACAAGTAATATGGCTATTAAAAGAAAAAGAAGTCTATCAGGAAGTACCCCAAAAATAGCAACAAAAACAGAAGAAATCTCTTCTGAACATGATTTACAAAAAGCATGCGTTGCTAAATTACGTGCTCATAATATGCTTTGTTTTTGTACTGATGTTTTTAATGGAATGTCTTTTATTCGCGATATTAAATTCAAAGCTATTTACAAAACACATATGCAAAAAATGGGTGCAGCAACAGGTCAACCAGATTTGATTATTTTAAATCGTGGAAAATGCACATTTGTAGAATTTAAATGGAAAAAAGGAAAAAAATCTACAGACCAAGAAGCAATGTGTAATTTGCTTACTTCTATGGGGTATGAAGTTTTAGAATGGCGAACATTAGAAGAATGTACTAATTGGATTTTACAAAATTTAAATTTAAATTCATCAAAAGAAGAATAATATGCCAGTATATAGAGCTTTATATAAAGGTACTAAAAATGTAGCACCTAAATCTATAGATAATTTAACACAATTAGCTAGAATAAATCATTTAGATTTAAGATATGATGAAGGTGTTAGTACTATTACTTTTTATGCTGATGTAAGCTCCTCTAGTAAACCAAGTAGTTATTCATGTATTGTTTCATTCAAAGGTGTAAAAAGAACCGATGGATTAACTGAAGAAGAAATAATTAAAGGTTTTCAGCCTAAACCTAGCTTATCAAAACATGAAATTTTAGTAAGATGTAGTTGTCCAAATTATAGATTTCGTTTTGATAAAGCAAATCGCGCAGCCGGAGCTGGAACAGGAGCAAAGTTTCCAAACTATCATCGAAAAACAGATCGTGCTCCAAATAATCCATATAACTTACCAGGAATGTGTTCACATTTGATTGAATTCATTGACTATTTACAAAAACAAGGATTTATACATTGATAAAAGTTTCTATTATAATTCCAGTTTATAACAGTGAAAAATATTTAGTTAGATGTTTGGATTCGGCAATAAATCAAACTTTAAAAGAAATTGAAATCATTTGTGTTAATGATGGTTCAACAGATAACTCGCTTAAAATTTTACAAACTTATCAACTAAAAGATAGTAGAATAAAGATATTATCAAAAAGAAATGAAGGAGCAGGCATTGCACGAAATTATGGAATGCTTCAAGCTAAAGGCGAGTACATTGGTTTTATAGATAGTGATGATTATGTTGATACAAAGTACTTTGAAGAATTATATAGTTATGCAAATCAATATGATTTAATTCGTGGAATTAGAGTAATAGATAAAGATAATAAGCATGGTAAAAACGAATATGGTTGTATAATTCCTTCTATTATAAAACGAGAATTTCTTAACAAACATAATTTAAGATTTCCTGGAAAAAGAGAAGCTGGAGAAGATAGCACTTTTAAAAGATGGATTTATAATCACACTAAAAATATATTTGAATGTCCAGATAATAATATTTATTATCACTACATGCGACGCCCTGGATCACTATCTAATTATAATTTAACTGAAGAAGATTGATATGCAAAAACCCTTAGTATCAATAATTTTAACATTATATGAAATAAAACTTGATTATCTAAATGAATGTTTGAATTCTTTGTTACAACAATCATATCAAGATATTGAAATAATCTGTATTAATGATGCATCTCCAACTATAAATTATGATAGTATTACAAATATATCTGATAAAATTCGCTTATATAAAAATGAAATAAATCTTGGAATGAATAAATCTGTAAATAGGGCTTTTTCATTAGCTGAGGGTAAATATATTGTTAGACTAGGTAGTGATGATATTTTTCATAAAGACTTAATCAAAGAAGAAGTAGAATTTTTAGAAAATAATGAAACTATTGGTGCAGTATGCTGTGAATTAGAAAGATTTGGAAAAACTTATCAACATATTACTAGACCTAAAATTTGGGATTTTACAGAAATTGTAACTAACAGAAAATTAGCTGGTACAGGTTATGCGGGAGGAATGATGTTTAGGCAAGCATTATTAAAAACCTGTGCTATAGATGAATCTTTAAAAATGTGTGAAGATTTTGATTTTCATTTACAAATATTAAAACAAATGCCTATAGCAAGTATTCATAAAATTTTATATTATTATAGATCGCATGATACAAATTTATGTAAAAAAGTAAAAAAAGAAGAGAGATGGACCTTAATAGATAAAATACTAAGTAAATATAACAAGTAAAGTTCTATTACTTATATTTATTAAGAGTGAGTGAATTATGCCAACAATAGATTTGAAAATACCAACAAATAGTAGATTTCACAGTAGTCTAAATGAAATAGATTTAGCTATTGGAAGTGTATTATTAAATCAAATGCGTATCGCTGATCCACGTAAAAAAGGTGGAGATCAAGATACTATTGTAACCAATGATGAAAATTGGTTATGGGATGAGTCTAGAGTTTTTCAAGTAGACGAATTAACAACAGAAGAAATATTTGATACATATTTATTACGTAAGAATATAAATAAAGAAAAAAATGTAGATGTTAGTTATCCATTATTAGCTTATTTACAAAATGATATTGAAACTGCTTTTTGGGGTACAGGAAATCGTTATAAGCAATGGTATTTTGATATTCCTATCAATGAAGATACTTGGGAAGAAGGTGATACTGTAATTATAGCAACTGATGACCAATTACGTGGAACAGAAGCACAAATTTTCAAAATTCATAGAGAAGCTGGATTATCATTTGAAATATCTATTAATGGAGAAATAGTAAAGCAAAGAGAAAAAAACTTAAAAATTCACCCAAGACTTTTTTCAGCAGATGATTTAAGACCTACTGGTAAAAAAGTTCCTTCAGTATATAAAGCAAAAGCTATTACTGGTACTTATACTGCTGTTGTATTATGTAAAACTAGAGATGAAGCCCAATATATTAGAGATAAATTTATTTTACGTTGTGCAGATGCTCAGATTTGGCATAAATATTCTTCACCTACTATAAATGGAGCTGAAAACCAAATATTTACAGTATTCGGAATCCCTAATATAAATAGATATCCTACTTCAAAAGATAAATTAAAAGGTGAAGGTTATATCTATGGTACAGCATTTAATGTAAACATTTGGGGTTGTTTAACAGACGCACCATTACCACAACATTATATTGAAATGATTAGAATGAATATACATGTTGAACGAGAAGATAGAGTAAGTAGAATCGTAATTAGTTAAAAAGAAGGCTCTTTTTTAAGAGCCTTTATTCTTCTAATAAAATACTATCTAAAATTTTAAATCCTTTTTCAAGTTTTTGTAAATCTTCTTCTGTATACATTATAATTTCAGAAATTCTAAATCTGAAATAAATTTGTGGACTATCTACTCCTTCGCATCTAATGTGATAATCTTCTAATATATCTGCTAGCTTTTCATCAATTAAATGCTCATCATTAATTAAATAAGGTGCAAATATTTGATCTGATCCAAATAATGGTAATTTTACTTTTGGATTAACTAAATATTTTACAAAGAAATTCATCATAACTGGTTTAAAAGTATGAATTTTATCCCATCTTTTAAATAAGATATTCATATTTTCCATATAATCAGTAGCCCAGTTAGCAATTTCATATCCAAATTTTTTCTTTTTTCTATTACTTATTAATACACCAGCATCATAATTTAATACCCAAGCATGACAAGTATAAATAACATAGTCAAATAAAGAATAATCTCTTGGAACAAATAACATGCCATGAACATCATCTAAGACTAATGTATAATCTATATTATTTTTATCCAATTCATTTCTTAACTTTATAAAAAAGTCCTGTGGTGAAATCAAACCATTTGAAATTTGAGTACCTATAATATAAATAAGCGTACTTTTAAATTTTTTTGCTTCATTGACAATTCTATCTACTTTACATAAAAGAATTTCTTCATCATAAGATACTTCTAAAGTATGTTTACATTTATCTACACAATTTTTTGCGCTGTGATGCTCATTATTTGAATATACTACTAATGTATTGTCATTATCAGAATGATAATGCTTAAATAAGCGTTGAATTAATTCTGTAGCCGAATCACCAAACGTAACATTATGTGTTTCACTAGAAATGTTACCATATGAAATATATTTTATAAAATTATCTGTAACTATTTTACGGTATTCTTCTGAATCATTATATACTTTAAGATCTGTACTTCTATCTCTTTTTAAAAGTTGTAATTCACGTTCAGTAAAAGGATCTTTGTTAATCCACCATCTTAACATATCCATTGCGTATGACATATAGTAACTCCTTTTTTCATTTTCTACTTATTAGAATAGAATTATTATTAAATTCTACCGAGTAATAATAGAAAAAGAAGAATATTAAAGAAAAAATAAATAAACAGTTGTTCTATATAGCATAATAATTTCTAGTTTTTATTAATTTTTTTCATATGTCCTAGTTTTAGATTTTGTTAATTAATTTTTTATATTAAATAAGGTGATTTTATAAAATGAGTAAATATTTAAATAGATTGGCAGCTCGTGTTGCACGTGAAGCTTTACGTGAGTCTGCAAAAGAATCTAAAAATTGGATTGTATCTAAGAAATTAATTTTAGAAACAGAAGAAATGGATGTAGAATTTGAAAAAGGTGATGTTGCTGAAATCGGTGCTACTCCTGAAGGTGATATGGCTATTCAAGGTCAAGCTGCAGTTGTAGTTATTTCTGACGCTGAATTAGCTGCTAAAATCGCAGATGTTGTTGTATCTTCTGATGAATTATCTGACGTTAACTTCGTTGAAAAACCAGCTTTAGACGCTGTTATGGGCGGTGAAGAAGTTGAAGACGTTATCGATAGTCTTGCTGATGATGACAACGAAGAAGTTGAAGTTGCTGAACTTGACGTTGAACAAAAAGAATCTGTAGAAGCTAAGTTTGCTAAATTTAGCACACACCGTATTAATCCAGAAAGAGTTTTGGCTTGTGAATCTATCTTAGTTGATGAATCTGATGAAGCTCCAATTCACATGTCTGTAATCAAAGCAGATAGAATTATGCGTGAATCTATGACAGACTATTCTAAATTCGCAGCTCGTGTTTCTGAAATGAAAGGTTCTTTACAACCAGGTGTACGCGAAATCGCATTATCTGAATCTGGTAAAGTTATCGGCGCTTTCAATAAAGAAGCTAATTCTGGTATTCTTTTCTTAGAAAATGAATTTGATTCTGCTGAAGCTATGGACGGTTTCGATGTAGAAGCTGCTCCTGTAATGGAAGAATTTGATTTTGGTGTTGCTGATTTCGAAGATAACTATGAAGCTGCTCCAGAAAAATGGTTAGATAAATGTGAACAAGATGGTACAGACGCTGCTTGGTGTGCTGCTGACTTGTATGACATGACAGGTGACCCATTCTATGCTAACTTCATGGGCGCTAACCCAGATGGTTCAGCTGACAAACCAGTATCTTATGAAATGTTACGTGCTCACATGAGTGAACAACCTATGTTTGCTGCTGAATCTTGTTCAGTTGCAGAATGCGCAGAACGTGTATTGAAGAGATTCGAAGAATCTGCAAAATCAGGTGCTGATTATGTAAGAATGGTTAACGTTTTGGCTGCTCGTGGTTTGGCTGAAGGTGTAATTGCAAAAATCGTTGCTACATTTGATAACAAATCATTAAAAGAATGTGTACGTTGCTTTGATGGTAAATACGGTAAATTCGTTGCAGCTTTCAAAGAATCTGTAGATTGCGATAACTTCATTGCTGAAACTAAAGAAGAAAAACGTTTTTCTAAGCGCTTTTTCGCTTAATTTCAAGTATTGAAAAAACTAAAGAAGAGCTCCTAATTTGGGGCTCTTTTTATTAGTTCTAAGAATTATACTTAATATAAAATAAAGGAAAACAATGTATTTAATCGAAGAATCTATTGAAAATGATCAGCCTGTATATATTGTAAAAGAAAAAATTCAGGGGTATTTAATAGAAGAGCATAAAGTATCATTAAATCCAAGATCTTGTTCTTGTCGATATTTTGCCGAATCTCATAATTGTCATAATCACTTTCATATAGTTTTAGTAGAAAATTGGATTAAAAATAATAAACCATGTTGTGCAATGTATGCTAAATCAAAAACTGGCAAAATAGTTACATTGTGTCCGGGTTTCGTTAAAGTTAATCAAAATAAATAATTATAAAACACAAAAGTTCTAATTATAAAATGATTCTTAATATCATAATATTGTACAATTTAAAATAAGATCTTATTACAGAGGATATTGACATGAGCTTAAGAGAGCGTTTACTTAGCATTGCGAAAGATAAATTACAAGAAGGTGTAGATAGTTCAGCAGAAATGATTAATGATAATGTTGTACCTTCTTTTGAAAATATGGGTATGGCAAATGTAGTACCAGGTGAATTTGCACAAGGTGAAATCACAGATAAAGAAAATTTAGTAAATACTGCTGAAATGTCAAATGATACTGAATTTAATAAAGAAAAAGTTTCTGGTGAAGATTTAATGGATAAAGCAAAAGAAATGATGAACGATTTAGTTGATATTTCTGAACCAGAAGAAACAGCCTCTGTAGAAATTGTAAAAACACCTGAAGAAAAATGTTGTCATTTTGGTGAATCTAAATTTGCCAAATTAGTTGAAAAAGTACTTAATGGTAAGTCTTGCGAACAATATTTAAAAGAAGCAGGTGATTACGCTGGTCCTTTGGATTTCATTCCTGATACACGTATTAATGTTTCAGACGTACTTAATAAATTAAAAGCTGAAATTGGTGATGGTTCAGAAGGCATCCACGTTGATCAATTATACGATGACAATAAAAACAACTGCTATAAAGTATCTCAAATTGAAAAAACTAAATTACCAAAAACTTTAGTTGTACAAAACTTAAAGTTAAAATTAGATGATGATACTTATAAAATTGATAGCAAAAGTGAAGATTTTCCTGTAGCAAAATAGTTTTGGAGAATAACCATGAGATGTATTCCAAAACAAAAACCAATTCTTACAGAAGCAGTTGAGATAAAAGAAGCTGAAGTTAATCCTTTGGAAAATGTTACACAAGATACTCCAGCTACAGAATTATATGCTCAAGCTATTATCAAAGCATTGGCAAGCGAATCTTCGGCTGAAGTTGAATATACTCAAATTATTTCTTTAGAAGATAAATGTGAACCATGGATTGTGGATATGTTTCATGATACTTTAGTTGATATTCGTAATGAAGAAATAAAACACATTGCACAATTAACTGAAAAAATTTCACAATTACCAAACATAAAAGAAGACTTTGATAAAGGTACAGAAGAAGCTAAATCTGGAAAAGATGTTTCAGAATCAGTTAATGAATTAAAAGAAGCTGTTCAGGGTCAAAGATTATACGAAACTTGGAAAATAGAACAAGTTATCGCTGAAGAATTAGGATTAACTGATAGACAATACGAATTAGTAGAAAATATTTTTAAGTATGCTGAAGATGAATTAACTCCACAAGAAGTTGATACATATCTTATTGAATTACGTAAAACTTTTACAATATCAGATGCTAAATTCGATAGATTAGAAAATGCTATTATTGCAACAGATGATCCTATAAATGATCGCAAAAACGAATTTAAAGATGATATAGATTCTGATATTTCTAGTATTGAAAATATTATGGATAATGTATATTCAATTGCTGCTAAAGAACAACTATACAAAGTTATTCAATATTTAAAAGGGCTTGAATATAACGGTGAAAAAGAAATAGGTTGGAATACTTCTCATTCTATTTTTGGTGGAAGAAACCCTAAGAAGAAGATTGTAGCATGATATCTAAAACAAGAACATTATTTACAGAAGCATTAAATCCATATGCTAAGATTGCAAATAGTATTAATAAAAAATTAAACTATATTGAATCTAGTATTATTATTAATGCTGATTCTTTTGAAGAAATTGAAGATTTTTTAATTGATATTTGTGAGTATCATTCAGCAATCGTTTCTGAATTATCAGATGAAGCTAAACGTGAAGTAGCTCAACGTATTTATTCTAGAATACATGGAATTTTAAAAGGTAAATATCCAGTAGAAGAAAATAATACTGAAGCCGAATTAGAAGCTAAAATTTATAACTTCTTAAAGGCTAATGGTGGAATCATGTATCCTTTAGAAATATCTGCAAAGAAATTAGCTCAAGAATTAACTAAAAAACAATAAGGATTATAATTTAAAATGGGGGGAACTGCTAAGCCTTTAATTCCAGGTATTAGACGTCTAAATGTAAATGCACATTCTTGGACTACTCCTAAAATACCCTTAAATAAAGCAATAGACCCTTCTAAAGTTTTACCAGAAGATAAACAATATGATTTAGTATACATTCTAAAAAGAAGTGAACGTAATCAAGATCTAAAGTTTTCTTTACGTTCTGTTGCTAAATTTTGTAGTTTTAGAAACGTTTGGTTAGTTGGATATAAGCCTACTTGGGTAAAAAATGTACATTATTTGCCTACTAATCAAAATCAAGATAAGTGGAAAAATTCTATTATAAATTATAGAGCCGCTTGTGAATGTAAAGATATTTCTGATAATTTCATTTTAATGAATGATGATTTTTTTGCTTTAAATCCAATATATAATTGGAAAGAAAATTTAAATGTATGTTTAGGTACATTAGAAGATGAAGTAGAAAAATATAAAATAAATGAAAAACGTTCCAGATGGCAATATGCCTTCGAATATGCTGTTGAATTATTAGATGAATTAAATTGTAAATCACATTACGATTATGAATCACATGTTCCTATTATTATAAATAAGAAAAATTTCTTAGAAATGCTTAATAAACCGGAAATATTACAATTTAATATAACACCAAAAGTATTACATAAAAGAAGTGTATATAAAAATTTATATCCAGATACAGAATTAGACGCTCCTCGAAAAATAAAAGATGTTAAAATTACTTTAAAGTTTGATTTATCTGATAGTTGGTTAGCAGAAGATTGGTTAAGTGTATTTGATGATGTAGTTGGAAATACTAAATCTTATCCAAAATTAAATCAATATTTGAGTGCACTATTTTCTGAAAAATGCATATTCGAAGTGTAATTATATAATACTCGTAATTATTAATATAAAATGGAAGAATCGTTCTAACAATATATACATAAACACTAATCCAGATTTACATCTAAATATATAAGTATAAACAATTTCGATTATATGGAGTTCTTTAATATTGAAGAATTTAGACTCGGTATAATTTAAATTGTCAATTCGTTATACCTGTTTGAAAGTTCTAACATTTATGAATTATATTAATATTAAACTTAAAAAATAAGGAATTAATGAAATGGCAAGCTACAAATTTCCGGGCGTTTACCCAAGCATTAGAGACCTTAGTGGAGTAGTTGCAGATAATGCTACTACTGCATGTGCTTATGTTGGTGAAGCAGAATATGGTCCAGTATTTAAACCAACTTTATTATCATCATTACAAGGTTTTATTGATCGTTTTGGTACATTAAGTTCTCGTTATGGTTACGCTGGTTATTCATTAGCTGTCGCTTCAGAATCTATCGCAGAACATCAGTTTGTACGTGTTGTTCCAGTTGGTAATCCAGATGATTTACCAGAAAATCGTGAAAATGATGCAGTATGGGCAGCAGCTACTGTTTTAGTAAATACAGTTAATAAACCAAGACCTGCAAATGCTGGTTATTGGTATGAAGAAATAACAGCTGCTGAAAATTCACGTGACTCAGGTTCAGCTTCAGGTTTATTTGAACCAGAAGATTTTGAATCTGCATTTATTGTTACAGCTACTGATCCAAACAATAGAAAATTATTTGTTTCTATTGCAGATAGTACAATTAATGAAAACAGAGCTTATGCCGTTTTAGCTCCTACTAAACTTGAAGTTGAATCTGGTGAAACTCCAAGAACTTTAGTTACTGTTACAGTTCCTTATGAAGTTGTAGATGGATTAGAAGAAAATTCTAAAATTGCTGTTTCTAGAATGAAAGTTACTGAACCAGCAGAAAAAGAAAGTGCTTTGAATGGTACATTTGCAGTATATGATTTTTCAGTAAACGAAGATCGTACTCAAGGAACAATTTCTTATTTTGTTGATGGTGCAATTGAAACTGTTGTAGATTCAAATGCTAGAGTTGGTCGTTATCCAGAAACAAATGAAACTACATTTAGTATTGTAGTTAAAGAAAAAATCGGTCGTGTAATGCAAACTCTTGAAACATTTGAGTATTGTACATTATATCACGCACAAGATAATTATGGTAACTCAATGTTCTTAGAAGACGTTGTAAACGGTACTTCTAACTATATCCAAGTATTTGTAAATAATAATTTCTTGGATATTGATCCTGACGCAGCAGTTGTTCCAACATTTGGTGAAAATATTGCTTTAGAAAATGGTCAGTCAGGTATTTGGACAGACGCAAATAGAAAATATGTTGATTTATGTAATGCATGGGAATTGTTCCGCGACCGTTCACAAGTTAATGTTTCATTACTTATGAATAGTGGTTATGTAAACAAAGGTAACGTTGCATATCAATCAAAGATGTTAGAGATTGCAGAACACCGCCGCGACTGTTTCTGTTTATTTGATGTTCCAATGACAGAAGCTGCTATGGAAAACGCTATCGATTGGAGAAAGAATATTCAAGGTTTCAACACCTATCGTGGTGCAGTAAGTTCACCTTGGGTTAAAACATATGACTCAGTTCAAGGTCGTGCAAACTTCGTAATGTGTCCTTCTGCTTATATTGCTAAAATCATGGGTGCACATGAACCTTGGGTTGCTCCAGCTGGTCTAAATCGTGGTGTATTATCTGCTGCTGCAGTATCACCTACTGGTTTAACTCAATACTATGATAATGTTCAAGGTGGTACATTATATACAGATAATCAAATTAACTGTATTATTCGTAATCCAGGTGCTGGTTATGTTAACTGGGGTCAAAGAACATTACAAGCTAAACCATCTGCTTTAGATAGAATTAATGTAGCAAGAACAGTTATTTATATTGAAACTGTATTACGTGATGCTGCTAGATATCATTTATTTGAAAATAATACAGCTTATACTCGTATGCAAATTACATTGCAATTCAATAGCTTCTTGAATACAATTCTTTCTGCAGAAGGTATTCAAAAATTCCAAGTTATCTGTGATGAGTCAAACAATACTCCACAAGTAATTGCAAACAATCAATTAGTTATCGATATTTATTTATGGCCTACATATACAGCTGAAGTTATTCTTTTGAATACTACAGTTATGGGTGCAGATACTACAGTATCAGTAGAAACTCTTGGCGCATAATTAAATTAAAAATAATACTATATAGGCAGTATCAATTAGGTACTGCCTTTTTTGTTTTACTTTTAAAAAATTATATAATATATAAATGTTATCATTTTAATAAAAGGAGAATAAACAGATGATACCATTTTTAATGATTTTATTTATTATAGCTGTTGCTTTAGCAATGTGGGTTATATCTTTACGTACAGTAGTACCATTAAATTATGTACATGTGATTCAGCAAAACAATAAAACATATTTACGTGGTATGGATCAAGTTGATGGTAATGTTTACTATGCTTGGCCAGAATGGTTACCAAAACTAGGTGTCAATGTCAAAGAATTGTCAACCGAAATCTTTAATATTGATATTGTGAACTATGAAGCATATGATAAAGACCGTATTCCATTTCAAGTAGACGTTACTTCATTTTTTACAATAGATAATCCTGCAATCGCTTCTCAAAAAGTATCTTCTCAATCTATTTTGAGAGAGCAATTATTAGCTATCGTTAGAGGTTGTATTCGTACAATTCTTGCTAAATCTGAATTAAAAACTATCATGGATGAACGTGATCAATATGGTGATAAGTTTACAGAAGCAGTAAAAGAACAACTTAAAGAATGGGGTGTAAAAACTGTAAAAAATATTGAATTAATGGATGTAAGAGATTCTGGTGGTTCAACTGTTATTGCTGATACAATGGCAATTAAACAGTCAGAAGTAGAAAAAACATCTCGTATCGCAGTCGCTAATAACCAAAAATTAGCCCAGGAAGCAGAGATTCTTGCAAAACAGGCTGTTGCATTAAAAAATGAAGATTCTAAACGTGAAGTTGGAAAAAAACAAGCAGAAGTAGATAGAGAAGTCGGTCTTGCTCATGAAAAAGCGCAGCAAGCTATTAAAGAACAAGCCAAAATCACTAAAGAAAAAGAAATGGAAGTACTTCAAGTACAACAAGTACGTGATGCTGAAATTAAAAAAGAAACTAAACGTTTAGAAGTAGAAGCTGAAAAGATTATAATTGAAACAAATGCTCAAGCTGAAAAAACTAAAATGGAACTAGAAGCTGAAGCAAAATTAGTAACTCAAACTAAAAATGCAGAAGGCATTAAATTAGAAGGTGAAGCAAAAGCTGAAGCAGAAAAACAATTACAATTAGCTTCTGTAACTGCTCAAACTACATTGGCTAAAGAAGTTGGTGAAAATGAGCAATATCAACAATATTTAATAACTATTCGTCAAGTGGAAGCTAATGAAAAAATTGGAATTGAGCAAGCAAAAGCTTTAACACAAGCCAATCTAAAAGTAATTGCTAATTCAAATAACGGAATTTCTTCTGGCATTACTAAAATAACAGATTTATTCTCAACAAATGGTGGTACTGAATTAGCTGGAATGTTAGAAGCGTTTAATCAATCTGAAATAGGAAATAATTTGATTAAAAAATTAACTAAAAACATTTCCAATAAGCAAGATACTCAAACTAAGACGAAATAGTTTGAGTGGGATCATTAAGATGCTTCAAATTCGGTATTCAGTCATACATGTATAGACACAATAAAGCACTTAATGATTAACTAGACCTGCCTCTTCAAAGACTATTATGAGGTTTAGTCCAGGTCTAATAAGAGAGAGACATTTTTGGTGTCTCTCTTTTTAATTAAAAAAAACTAAAATCTATAAGTATTTCTTGTTGTTTATAAATCCTGGTTCTATAGTATTAGGAATAGTTTAAAAGTTATATTTACCAGGAATTTCTTGTTATGGCAACAAAATACTTAAATTTAAGTACAGATAGTACTTTTAGTGAAAATTCAGATTATTTAATACCATCTCAAAAAGCCATTAAAACAGCAGTTGACTCAAAACAAAATAAGATTACAACAGGTGATGGCTTAGCTTTATCAGAAGATGGACAGCTTACAAATACTATACTGGATAAAACAGTACTTGCCAGTAATTATGTAAATCCTACATTATGGAAAGGCACTTTAGCAGAATATGAAGCTCTCGGTACTTATGACGATAGCATTACATATATCATTACTGATGATACAGATTTAGAAGATATAATAAATGATAATTTGATTTCTAAATCATCTACTTATTCTTCTTCAAAAATAAATGAATTATTATCAATGTTTGAAAATATTGATACTTTACCATCTCAAGAAGGAAATAGCGGAAAATTCTTAACAACAGACGGTTCAGTTGCTTCATGGTCTGAAATTCCTGAACAAGTATCTATTGATGAAAGTAATTTAGTACACAAAGCTGGCAATGAAGAAATTACAGGTTTAAAAACTATTTCATTAACAACAACCCCAGTAGCTTTGTTAGATAATAATGAATTATATAATGAAGAACATTATGTAGCTACATCAGAAATTAAAGTAAATGATAAAGTAATTAAAACACAATATTCAAATACTTTTGAACCTGAAATGTTGCCCGGGGTGAAAATCCCAATGAATTTGGAAAAAATACATAATGAATTTTCCATGGATACAATGTTAGCAAAGGGAGACATTTCTCATTTTGAAAGTACTAGTGAAGTTCCAATGTCATTTACAAAACTTTCATTAGAATATGTTGATACAACATCTGATACAAAAATTTATGATATTAATACTGAAATACAAATTGCTGCTGGTGAATACAAAGTAGATGTTACAGACATTGCTTCAAATATTAAATCTGGTATTCAATTAAATCCAGTTACAAAACATTTAGTATTAACTGGAGACGCTACAACTTTTGATGCAAATACTCATCAAGATGCTGTACCTACTATTAAGTATGTTAAAGATTTACTTTCTGAGATCACAACTAATCAGTTAAATAATATCTATCCTGTTAATAGCTTGTATTTTTGTACACAATCTACTTGTCCAATGTCTACTTTGATTGCAGGTAGTACATGGGAAAAAATTGGTAGTTCACTTATAACTGATATTTCTTCATCAAAAGTAGTTACAAACAATCAACAAATTAAAATGAAAAACGATGAGGGTGAATACGGATTAATTGGTAGAGAAGTTACTACTTTTTGTATAGGTGGACATACATTCCAAACTGGTGGAAGTGCAGTAAAATTTGGTTCTGAAACAGGTTTAGATGTTGAGTTAACCACTTCTCAATTATCAATTAATATTTTCAAAAGAATTGCTTAAAATAACAAAATAATTTTAGTTCATTACATAAGAATTTAAGATAGGAAACAATAGATGAGTATTAGACAAGGTACAAAAATTATAGCAGGAAATAGTAAAGGCGTTGCTACAGATCCTACTATTCTAATTGATGATAATAAAATCGCTATTGATACTACATACTCATCTTCTAAAGTAGAAGGTAGTTTTGTAAATCTCACCACAGACCAAATAATAGAAGGTGAAAAAACATTTAAAGAGCATATTATTTTAGCAGGAAAAGGAGCTGAAATCCAAGATACTGATGAAAATGCAGTACCTACTGTTAAATATGTTATTGGTAAACTATTAAATAAAGCAGATACTACAGCAATTCCTACAAAAGTATCACAATTAGAAAACGACGCCGGTTATACAAAAGTTTCTGAATTAGAAAAATTAGGATACTATAAATTATATAAATTTGAAAACGTTTCAGTACAAACTACTCAATGGAAAGAAGATACTACTTATACAAATTATCCATATGTTGCTGAAATAGCATTAGTAAATGTAAAAGATACAATGATTCCAAATGTAGTATTCGCTACTTCTGATTCTATATCAGGTAATTATGCACCCGTAGCAGAATCATATAATGGTGGAATTAAAATTTGGTGTAAAGAAACACCAACAGAAACATTAGTAATACCTACAATTACATGTCAATAAGGTTTGGAGAAATATAAATGCTAGGAAATTCAAATAGTAAAGGAAAATTATCAAGTAATATTCTTCCAGAAGATTTACTATTAAAGCCAACTAAAGAATTAAATACTGGCGAAGATATTCAATACGATGAATACTCTGGACCTTTTGAAAGTACTGATGGAAAAAAATACGATGTTGCTGATAAAATTAAAGTAAGAAAAATAGGGGCTTGGATTGATTCTGAAATTTCAGCTGATAATATTCGTGAAGGTCATACTATTTTAGGTGTAGCAGGTAATGTTAAAGAATTAGTAGAAGAAGAAATTACAATAAAGTCTACTACATCTACACAAACAATTACTCCAAGTGGTACAGCAACTGGTATTACTAAAGTTACTGTAAATCCAGTAGTATATCAATCTAAAACAGTAAATCCATTATTAGAAACTCAAACTATACGTGCTTCTTCTGGTTTTGATGCATTAAGTAGTGTAACTGTTAAACCAATTGATATTGAATACTTAAAAGAACAAGATGCAGATCTTACAGAAAGTAATATTAAAAAAGGTGTTAATATTTTAGGTATTACTGGTACTTATGAACCAGAACCTGATATTAGACCAATTACAATTACTCCATCTCAATATACACAAACAATTACTCCTCCATCTAATGCTGATGGATATGGTCCAATTACAGTAAATCCAGTGACCGCTTCTGTTGATGGTGATATTCAGCCTAGTAATATTCGAAAAAATGTAAATATCTTAGGCGTTACTGGTACGTATGCTCCTGTTACAGAAGGCTTATTAGTTACTCCTACTACATCAGCTCAAAAATTTACTCCTGCTAAAGGCGTTGACGGTTTTAATGAAGTAAATGTTGAAGCAGTAACCGCGGGCATTGATAAAAATATTATTCCAAGTAATATTAAGCGCGATGTTGAAATTTTAGGTATTACTGGTACTTATACAACAGAAAATTTACAAGATAAAACAATAGATCCAAAACCATATATTCAAACAGTTACTTATGACTCAACACTTGGATATGACGGTTTAGATACAGTAACAGTTAATGCAGTTACAGCAGACGTTGATGCAGATATTATTGCAGAAAATATTAGAAAAGATGTTGAAATTTTAGGTGTAACAGGTACTTATGAAGGAAGACAACCTATAATCCAATCTACAGTTTCTGTTGAACCAAAAACATTACCTCAATCGGTTACTCCTGCTGAAGGATATGATGGTTTAGGTAAAGTAGATATCGCTGCTGTTACATCTGCAATTGATCCAAACATTTTGGCAGAGAATATTAAGAAAAACATTTCAATTCTTGGTGTTACAGGTACTTATGACAATCCTCAAGTAAATCAAGAATCTAAAACTGTTACTCCATCTATTTCGAGTGATATTGTAGTTACTCCAGATGATACATATGATGCATTGTTAAAAGTAATAGTAAAAGCAGTTACAGCTTCTATTGACCCGAATATTATACCAAAAAATATTAGAAAAAATGTAAGTATTTTAGGAGTTATGGGTACATTAGAAGAAGGCGGAGAACAAAAATGGTTTGATTTTAGTGGAATTTCAAATTATATTCCAATCGGTCAAGTTTATTATGGTGAAGGTGGTAGAGAAAGTATCAATTCAAAGTTAGATGTTAATAATTTTGAGTTAAAATCATTTATAAATGAAAACTTTACAAATATAAATAATATTAGTGGTATTATGTTTACAGAAGTATATGGTTATGAAAATACTTCTGCTGAATACAATGAACTTGAACAAGTATATATTAATTTTATTGATGGAAAAATATATCCAGATTATGATATGGAAATAGCTATTCCTACACAAAAACGCTATTTTTATCCATATATCAACGAATATGGTGTTAAAGGATTAACTATAGGTTTAGATGAAGACGATGGTTCAGAAAGAACCATGAAGTTATACTTATTAGAAACAGTAGACAGCACAGCAATTCCTGTACCTGTTTTAGTAAATGGTACATTAGCACCATCAATGCTTCCGAGTGAATTTAATAGTTTTAGATATGTTAAGGATATTGTTATTCCAGTACATGAAAGATTTGAACCTAAAAATTACGAAGGCGATGTAATTTGGAATTTAAAAGATAGAAACGAAATAAATACAGAATTTGCAGAAAATGCTGATAAGCCAGCTAATGTATATACAAGTGGTTATGACATAAATTATGGTGAAGAAGATATAACTACTGAAAAAGTAGATAGGTATACAGTTAAAATTGGTAAAGATATTATTGTAAATGAAAATAATATCGCAGAACAAATGTACCTGACATATGACCAAGAAGGTTATGTTGAAATACCTGAAACATTTGAAAAACAAGATGGAAGTTATTATTACTTTAAATTTTCTCCAAAGCGATATTATGGAAGCAGTAATTATTATACATTGGCTTCTTGCGATGGTTTATTTGTATTATACTTATATAGATATGGTTCAAATAATTATTGGTGTCCAGGTTGGAGAAGTTCTTGGTCAGCTTCTAACGCCGGTAATTCTAATTATACTAGTACTGGTACTTATCGTATGTATACTGGCAACATTTATTATTATAGAGTATATGTCAACGGATCTAGTACAAAGATAGAATGGTCAAGCAACGGTTATACTTGGTATACAATGGCTACAGTAACTAATGCTACGTATATTAATCCAACTAACAGTAATAAATTAAAACTATATGTAAATAATGAACCACAGAATACATTATATCCTGAAGGATGTTATGTAGAAAAAGATGGTGAAATTATCTATAAATATTTTGATGAAATATACAAAAAAGAAACATCACATTGTGTTATCCCGTTAGAAAGAGATAAAACTTTATTTGTAAATAGAGATTTAAATCGTGCAATTCCTTACTATAAAGGTAATGAAGAACTTTCATACGAAAGTTATAATCCAGAAACTAAGTTATTGTCTATAGGACATTATGGGTATTTAAATATCCCACAAGGATTTAATACTTCTAATCTAAACTCTTGGGAAATAGGAGTTCATTTTAAAACTCCGGCTATACTAGGTAGTTCAAATAGGCATATTTATATGTGGCTAGGAGGTAGCACTTCATATAGACATTGTTTATGGATAAATACTAGTAATAAATTAAACTGGAGAATTTACAGCAACAATGGTAGCAGTACTGTATTCAATACAGTACTAAGTGATTATCAATTTATTGTTGGTCAAGATTACTATTGTGTAACTAAATTTACTGGAAGAGCTTATCATTGTATAGTATCTACAAGTCCAGATATGTCTAATCCGGTTATACATTATACATTGAATTCTGCAACTAAAGCGTATTCTAGTACTTCTTATTTAATTTATGGTAATTACACAGCAGATAAGGTAAATCAAAGTATTGAAAATGTTTACTTGGATAATTATAGTTATGTCAAGGCAAATGATGAATATCTTTGGAAACCTTTAACATATGAGCTTAATGGTAATATTGTAGATTATATTGACAATGGTGATCCTGTACAACTTCCAGTATATCTAGCTGAAAAGAAAAATAAAACACCAAAATTAAAAGATGCTCAATGGAACGGTAGTTTGATATTGACTAACGACGATGAAGTTAGTAACTTTTCACCTACAAACTATATTGTAACTGAAAATAAATTTAATCCACAAAATAAACCTTGGGAAATTAATCTTAAATTTAAGATGACTAACTATGCAGCAAGAGCAAATGATACGTATTTCTTTGGTAGTGCTAGTTATGATTGTGGTTTATTAATAGGTACTAGTAATAAAACTTTACATGTATGGTTATCATCAAATCAGACAGATTGGAATATTGGTGAAATTTCCACTTCTTCTACAATCGCTTTGGATACAGAATATTATGTAAGAATGACTTATGACTTATCTACTTATAGACTATATCTTTCTACAGACGGCGAAGTATATAATGAAGTAGGAAGTAAGGCTTCTACGACTACTATATATCCAATGCAAATTTATATGGGGGCTGCTTGGGAATTACCAAGAATGTATCTAGAAGGTTCATTCTATCTTAAAGATTGCAATATCAAAATAGATGGAAAAGAATGGTGGAAACCAATACTTATGAAAAATCGTGATAATTATGAATACATAATTAGTGATAATCCAAATTGGACTATAGATGATTTGAATAATATAAAACAAGTAGGTATTGTAGATGCTCCTTTACATAGTAAATGGGGATTTGACTGCGAAAATATGAAATGGGTATCTTCAAAATTATTAACATTCAATTTAGAAGATAAAGACGCTATTCTTTATACAGAAGTAACTAAATAAATATAGAGGAAAATATTATGGTATCTAAAACAATTGAAGTAAATTCAGGCGAAAAAGTTACTTATAAGGTAATTAAAGATGGTTATAAAACAATAACTGAAGAGATAGACATTACCAGAGATATGCCTACTAAAAATAATTATAATTTAGTTCCTTCTAGTGAAGAATATATTCCTAATTTTGAATATAATGTTAATACAACATTAGAATGCGCTCCTATAATCACTTTTTCTGAAAAACCAATTACTCCAGATGGAACTGAGATTAATTATACTAAATATATTCTTGCTCCAGCAGGAAAAGAATATTTATACACAGCCAACAATAATTCTGATACTTTTGCTAGAGTAGGTAATGTTAAATTAGATCAAAATGGAACAGTTTTTAATTTTAGTAGTCAAAATTATTTAAAAACACCAACACTTAATTTTGGAACAGATGACTATGAAATAGTATTAGAATTCACACCTCTTTCATGGTCAAGTGCATATCAATGTATGTTTTATTCTTCAAAAGTTTGTTGGTTTAATATTGCCATAACAAATTCAGTGTCGGGTAAATATTATATTCATAGTAATACAGGAGATCATTCTAGTGCTTGGAATTCTAATATTGTTGGAATTACACCATTAGAATTAAATAAGACATATCTTGTAAAAACTACTCGCATAAGTGGTATTAGATATATGTATTTATCATCAGACAATGGAGAAAATTGGACATTAGAAGGTCAATATGCCGATACTGATACATATTCTATTGATTATTTAATAGGTACTGCTCCAGGTAGTGGTAATGAATATCTTGGTACTATAGGGTTAAAAAACAGCTATATAAAAATAAATAATGAATTAGTTTGGAAAGGCGAATACAACAAATTACCAAATAATGTTAATGTAGTTGGACCAATGGTTATTAATAACTTTATTACAAAATCTACCTTTTCATCATCTTGCTATTGTGATACATATCCCAAAGATTTTACAAGAGATGCTAATAATGCAGATTCATGGGAATGGGTATTTAAGATAGAAAAATACATTTCTTCCGGTGCAGTACAAGTCCTTTACTCGCAAGGTAGAAGTTATGAATCCGCTTTACATGTGAGTGCTGCAAATAAACCGTATGTGCTTTTAAATAATACTGCAAATTCTACATATTTTGGTTCATTATATTCTGAAACAGTATTAGAAGAAGGCAAACCGTATTGGTTAAAATTAGAATTTACAGGAACAGAATATAAGCTGTCATTAAGTGAAAACGGTACAAATTGGACTTTAGAAGCTTCTATGACTTCTTCTACTAAATTAACCTATGGTTCTTCTGATAACTGGCATATTGGTTGGAATTATCATAGTAGTAGCTCTTACCATTATCCATTAAAATCAGAATTAAACTTAGCAGAAAGCTACATTAAAGTAAATGGAGAATTTTGGTGGAAAGGTAAAGATATTTATTTTAGAAATTATGGAACACTTAATGGTAGTACATTATACGTAGATAAAGAGGATTTATTAACAAATTTTTCTAGTTCGAATTATTTAACTACTTCATCTATTATTCATACGCCTACTTCATATGAAGCAGTTATACGTTATAAAACAGATTCTTATAATGGAGGTAGATTAATTGGTAACCATTCAACTAATAAACACAGTTTACAAATACAATTAAACAGCACTGATGAATTAGCAATTTATCATCCTAGTTCATCACACGCTTGGATAAGTAAGGAAATTTCGTATAAATTTGAATTAAACAAATGGTATTGGGTCAAATGTACATGGAACATAACTGACAAAAAAGTTATAGCTTATATAAAAACAGACGATACCAATTGGGAAAAAATAGATGAATTTGAAGCGACTTCATGCGGATGGGATCAAAATGTAGAGATAGGTGCAGATCAAAACGCTTCTATATTATCAAGAAATTCTTTTATCGACTTAAGAGAATCTTATATTAAAGTAAATGATAAATATTATTGGAAACCAATGGAAGGACCTCTTGGTGAATATATATCTGGTATCCTAGATAATAATGAATTAGATGAAGGTGATGAAAAAACTTATAAACTCATTGATATACAAACAAATGATAGAAAATTACTTTTGTCTTCTAATAGACAAATTGATATAAAAGATCTTAAATTTAGTGAGTATATGACAGAAATTACTATTCCAGAACATGATTTAGCTGAATATGATTCTAATTCAGAAACTTGGAAAAAATCAAAGTTAGTTGAATTGAATGTAAACAACGACGATACAATAATATATACAAAAATAAGTTAATCTTAAAGGGACATTATAATGACTACTAAAAAATTATCTTTAGCTTATGGAACAAACCTTGATTATAAATTAATTAGAGACGGCTATAAAACAGTTAATGGATCAGTCGTTATTGATGAAAATACTCCAAAAACCATTAGTCTTGAAGTTCCTCAAGAAGTTTATTCATTACCAGATATTATTAATATCAATACAGATACTAAATCTGCTCCTATTGTAACTTTAACTAAAGATTTAGAATTACCAGACGGTACAGTTAATTCAAAACAAGAATATATTTTAGGCGAGTATGGTAAAAAATATATTGTCTCTGATAATATTAGATATAATAACTTTACTATATCTGGTAATATCCTTATTGATAATAATCACATCGTAAGCGGATTTTCAACTAGTAATTATTTAATGATTAATACGCCATCTGTTGTACCTAATACATTTGATATACAATTTAAAATAACAACTAGCGCAAATGATGAAAGTTCGGCAAGAATTTTAAATGCTATTGGTGGTTCTGATACAGTTAATGGTTTATACATTGTTAGAGAAAGTAAAGACATTCAACTTGTATTCTATGACGGTTCCTCTTATCGTAGATATATTGCAATTAGTGGGTCAGAAGATGGAGTTACTTATATATTTAGATGGGTATGGGATGGTACAACTGTTAAATCTTATTATTCAACAACAACTGAAGAAGATTTTATTTTAAATGAAGAGTTAGAAGCAACTACTTTTCCTCTTGCCGCATTTAATTACTCAATGGGTGTAAGAACATTAAGTCCAAAATATACATTGTTTAATGGAAGTATTGATTTAAATAAAAGTTATATTAAACTAAATGATGAAATAGTATGGAAACCACAATGTAGTTCATTTGCAGCAGGCTATAGAGTAGATGGTCCTGCAATTTTAGATACTTATAATACAATTAGTAATTTAATCAATGGTACTAATGTGATGCCATACTTTTCACCATGTACAGAAAATTGGGAATTTAGTACTAAATTTAAAACTGGTAATAATTTAGGATCTGACCATAATCAAATTTTGCATAATATCACACAAAGTTATGCAATGGCTATTACTAAATATCATTCTACTGGTTATCCAATGTCTTCTTATATAAACAATACTTGGACAGAAGGCAAAGTTGCTATGGAATTGAATACTGAATATTGGTTTAAATTTATTAATAATAACAAAGTGTGCTCTCTATATGTAAAAAAATATGAAGAAGGCGAATCAGAACCAACTATAGACCAAATGACATTATCCTGTACGGTTACTTCAAATAATAGCTTTAAAGGCAATGCATTTGCATTTTCTGTTGATGGTAGTCAATGGTGGACAGGCAGCATTGATTTAAATCATACTTATTTTTTAGAAGATGGTGTTAAATACAGAATGATATCTACAAAACAATGTAATTTTGGACCATATACATATGGTTATCCTACTATTAATCATAAGTATATTACTTGGAATTGCAACAGTAGTAATTATTATAAAATAAATATTGATTTATCTAATTATAATACTTTTGAAATTTATATAAAAATTAAAACTCCTAATGCTTCAGATAACAATGGTGCATTTTTTGCAAACAATAGTAATAATGCTTCTCCATTTAGACGGGATGGTACTGCATTAGGATCTTGGAGTCCATCTGAATATATAAGCGGATACTCAATGCCAAATAATACTACTCATTGGATAAAAGGTTATTCAGATGGTACAACTTGGTATACATATGGAAAAGAAGATAAAGGGGAAAAGTTAGAAGACGTTATTAATAGTACAGATTGGATTTTAGCAGGGTCTTGTAATGCATCATACATGATTATAAATGGCATTAACAATTTCATTTTCGGTAGAAATACAGATTACTACTCTGGTCAATATTTTACAGGTGAGATTTATCTATCTGATGTTTTAATAAAGAAAAATAACGAAATACTTTTTAAAGGAATGGATATCTGCGGTAAAGAATTACTAGGTATTTTAAATTCTTCTTTGGAGGATAGTACTGAAGAAAAAACTTATAATTTATATGATGTTCAAACAGATAAACGTTCATTGATTTTAAGCGAAGATAAAAACTTAAATATTGATAATATTGAATTTATTGAGTATTGTGGTCAAATTACTATTCCGGCTCACACTATATATGAATATGATGGCGAAAATGAAATTTGGGATAGTTTACCAGTAATTATAAACTATTCTATTCCAGAAGGAGCTATTATTACAATAGATGATGTTATTGTAGAAACTTCACCTTACGTTACTAACAAAATAGGAGAAATTGTTTATAAAGTAAATAAAGAAGGTTATGAAGAATATATTGGACAAATAAATTATGCTTTCGGTGGAAGTACTTATGAAATTACAATTACAGAAGATGATATGATATTTAATTCTTCTTCTGAAGGTCCTTCTATTAGTCCAGATACTCCTAGTTTAACTAGACAATATTATGCATTTACTCCTACTGATAATGCATTTTTGACTAGCGCTAATACAAATGGTAATGTAAGTGGTGATACAAGTACATTTTATACAATAAGCGAAGAAGTTGGTACTCATCAAATTCTTTATATGTTAAATCCTGAAACAAATAATATGATTGAAATTACAAACGTTGAACTTGTTATTTCATCATCTAGTTTAGAAGTATATCCACTTAGAACTGGTACACAATTCTTCCAGTCCCCTAAGCAGACAGATGCTGTTAGAAACGCTGAGAAAGACATTGTTACTAATGCAACAGTAGAAGCTTCTACAACAGCAACGATAACAAGCACATCAATACGTGCATAATATGCAAATGAGTATTGCTTTATAGTAAATATAAAAGTTCTAAGTAATAAATGAATATTTAAATAAAATACAACGGAGATTTTTTAATGGCAACTTTACAATATAATGGAACTGAGTATAATATTTTATATATCGATCCTACAATAGAAACAGCAGGCGATGGTACAACACCAACTACTGCTTTATTAGATATACCTTCTCCATTAACAGATAAAACTTGTTATTTAATTCGTCGTGGTCCAGATGATGAAGTATATAATGTAAACATGCCTCAATCTTGGTATGAAGCTTTATATGAGATTATGTTTATTGGTATGCCAACTAAAGAATCTCCATTGTGGTTAGCATTAGACGAAGATGTTAAAGAAGCATGGGGAGCAGATCTTGGTAAATATGCTCGCGTGAGATGTAACACTACATCTTATACAGATATATATAATAAAGACATCAGAGCTATTAATTCTACTGACAATAAAATATTAATAAAAACAAATACCATACGTAATTTTTTAGCAGATTCTTGTTATTTTTATAGAGATGGAGAAGGACCAAGTGCAGGAGCGCAAGGTAGAATGTGTAACTATATCTTTGGTTTTGACTATGGTTCTAGATTTGCTAATGTTGCTTTTAATAATTGTAAGTTTGGTTATTCACAGTATAATTTTGAAAATAAGGATTATTTAGATTCTAACACTGATATAGCTAAGGACACTTCAAAATATCCACAATATCAATGTGCTAGTTATATCGCTGGTACTAATTTTAATACAATTTCTTTTACAAACTGTATAGTAAACGTTGCTTCAACAGTACACCAAAATGGTAACTCAACTATCTCATATTTGGCAGTACCTGGAGCTAAAATTGTTCACATTAGTGGTTTTAATAAAGCGATTTGTAATGACTTGCAATTAAATATATTATACTTCGATAGTTATGATAACAATAGTGATATTACATATGAAAGATTTAATTTACAAGGTGGTGATAGAAGTTATATTATTTCTAAAAATATTGAAATAAATAAAATTTATACTCCAACTGGAGCGAGAATACATAATAGAGCACTTTATTTTACTTCTAACATATTACGTGTAGATGGAATAAAAATAAATCATAGAGTAATGGGTACAGACGCTTTAGAATCATATAATGAAATTAATAATACTTCTGCAGCTGTATATTTAAATGCTTCTATTTCGTATCAAATTTCAAATTTATATGCAGACCTAACAAATTCTCCAGTAAGGTATGCTTCACTGTTTAATTTAGCATTTTTTAGAAGTGGTAATGGTACAGTAAGTAATAAAATTGAAAATATTTGTGTGAAAGGTAATGAAAACGGTATATTAAATATCGGTCTTCCCGTAGTACAAATTGGTGCTAACGCATCTATTTGGAATGGACATAACAATGATACAAATATATCTGGAAATAATTCATACGGTGATAGTATTGATAGTGGTTATGATTATCAAATGGTACCACAAAAATCATGCGTTGCTAAAAATGTTATAATAGATTGTCCTTTCGTTAATGCTACTGATGATTATGTTACTAAATTTTATCGTATTGGAGTACAGTCTAATTACTTGGCAGGCAGAATATATTTAGCTTCTGCTGTATTAGATGTTAAAAAAGTTTATTGTGATAATTCTAATACTACTGCTATTGTCCTTGATGGTAACAGTTTTGTAAAATGTGATGAATTAGAAGTAAACTTAAGTGATCCTAATTATAAAGGTGCGAATTTATTATATTGGCAAAGAGGCAGTCAAAGTTCTGTTTATGTTGGAAAAACAAATTGTATTATAGCAGATGATATACAAAATACAGATTGTAACTATATTGCTTGTATGAACAGTACACTTGTTTGTCCAAATTACATCAAAGCTGGTCAATTTTTTGCAAGAAATTATAATTCATTTTGTAAATCTTGGAATGTAATTCGTTCTGGTTCTAATGCACAAGGTTCATTAAGGTTTAACAATAATACTAATGGTCAAAATAATAATATTTTACCATTAATTATTGGACAAGAACCATATACTGGTTTTCAAGTTATGCCTACTTCCATTGGTAAAAAGTATATGATTGGTTATATTGCTTGTAAAAATTTTGATGATAGCGAATTAAGTAACGGTTCTGGTAGTTTTGGTTATTGGGTAAATACAACTGAAAAATATACTGATTTATTCAATGAAGAAAAAATTAATACAAGAATTCATTCTTATGCTTCAGACAGTTTTGGTTGGTTAGTAGATAATGAATCTACTTGGTCAAATGATACAAACTTAAAGAAATATAAGTTAATTGTACCTATTGAAGTATTTAACACAGAAGATCCAATTGAAATCAAAGTATGGTTTAACTGGTATTCTGTAAATGGATATTGTTACATAGATCCAGACTTTAAACTTGTAGATACAATTTAATCAATTCCTTAGTTAAATTAGAAAGAAGAGTTTGAAATATAACTCTTCTTTTTTATAATTTATATACTGAATATCACATATAGTTTATAAAGTTCTACTATATATAATAATTTTAAGGACTATTTCTAGGAAAACCTATTATGAGATACAAAATTAGATCACTGTTTAAGAAATTTTTATGGTGTATACCTGTTTTTATTATGACTGTTGGTAGTATATATTTTATCAATTTATTTGATAGATTGTACACTAGAGATTTGGTTAGACAATCAAATGAAAAATACCAATTAGTAAACTTTGTTGAGCATTTACAAACTAAAAATAATACTTTATTAGCATTAAATACTATAGATGCATTTCTTGATACTCATACCTATATTTTAACAAAAGATTTAAAACGTGTTCATGAACGTTATCATACTAGCAATTGTCCATTTAGATTTAAAAAACATCCATATGAGATAGAAGAATTTAAAAAAGAAATGTTAAGTAACGAAAGAGGTTCTTTTATGTATGGATTATGCGCTGCCAGACCAATGTATTGGGACTATCGTTGGATAAATGTAGAAAATAAAGAATATTTGGTACTTGTAGGCGTTACAAATTATCCTTTAGACGCAATAGATAAAGAATTACAAATTTCGGTAGGATTGTTATTATTATTTACTTCATTGTTAAATTGGATTTTAGTCGGATACGCAAAATATTTAAGACAAAATCGTAAAAGAATCGATTTGAAAGAATGAGAAGCAAGATGGAAAATGGCAGTAGAGAACCAGAATACTTAACTCTGTTTCTTTGTTTTATTTTAGCTCTTTTAGGAGGTACCGCAAAAGAGTTATCTAAATTAGATACAGAATTTCAATGGCGCAGATTTCTTTCCAATGTATTTATATCCGGCTTTTGCGGTATAATTATTGGTTTATTTGCACCTGATTTTGAACATAAAAATTGGATTATGGCAGCAGCTGGTGTATCAGGTGTTGCTGGAATAGCTTTCTTAGATTACTGTTTTGATATTTTAAAAACAGTAGTTAATCATATTGCTAAAGTAAATTCTGATAAAACAAAATAGTTAGTATCTATAGTAAAAAATATATAAGGCTGCCTTTTGACAGTCTTTTATTTTATGTAGTTCTATTTTAAATAAAAGGAGTTAAATCATGACTTTAAATAAAATCATTTACATTTCATTGTGTATTTTAATCATTGCTGTTATTATATTAGGTTGCTTATTAAAAAATACCAAGAAAGAATTAGAATCAACTATACAAAAATTATCTGTAGCAGAAAAAAATATCATTACTTTAAAACAAGATAAAGATAGATTAGTTGAATATAATATCACTAAAGATAAAGAAATAGCTGCTATTAAAGATAAATACAAAGATAGATTAAATAACATACCAAAAGATGATTGTGGTGATGTAAAACCTTCTAAAGAATTACTTAACTATTTGAGGAAAAATAAATAATGAGAAAGTTTTGTAGATTTATTGCGCTATTAATCTTTTTTATGTTTTTGTTTGGTGTATTAACGGGTTGTACTACTGAACAAACTATACTCATATCTACAAATCAGTTTACACAAACAAATTATGATTATAATTGTTTAGAGAATGATAAAACATTTACTGAGATAATTCTTTGTTATCAGACTCAAGATAATGCTGAAAAAACACAAAATAAAATTACAAATGATTTAATCGAAAACATAAAGTAACAAAATTTGACCACAGAATACAATTTTAACTAAAAATGTATCTTTAATAAGAAAAAATAAAATACTATTCCAGAAGCTAAAAAAAGAGCCTTAAATTAAATAAGGCTCTTTCTCTTTATATTAAACTACTGATTATTCACAAGGAACCAAACGCATATCTGGATCTACATATACGCAGCCAGAAGTATGATACCAATAATAATAAGGTTTAATTTCAATTGGATCTAATGTTTTTACATCTACTGGAATCACAAACTTCTTAGCTACTGCTTCTGGATCTGTCCATACTGATGTATCATCATACCAATCTGAAGTATCACATTGTGGTAAATATATTACTTCACCATTTACAAGTGTTGGTACATTTACTATCATTTTAAAAGCATTTCTACCAACTTCTTCTTGACTTTTTACAAAGTCACGATATGCAAAATAAATAACTAAATTTTGAAGACCAGTCTTAGTTGGAGTCACTGTAAATCCTTTGTATGGATTTGGACAAATTTTAAGTCTTTTTGCTTCAGCTGTAGTATTATTTGCTAAGCGTAAAGAAGCCGCTGAATCACTACCATTTCTTGTTACAGACCAAGATTGAGCAGTAACGTTTCTATTTCTAGCAATAAACTTACCTTCAGCTCCTGCGTTAGCACAAATTGCTATAGAATTTATGTATTCTACTGAGGTCTCTTTATCACACACTAAATCAAATAATTCTTCTTGATTACATTTATCAATATAAATTGAATTTGAATAGCCAGCATATAATCCACTTATAATTGGAGTGTCAGTTGATTTGTTTTCAACTACTTGTAAATCTTTAATTCGTAAATATACGTTTCCACCTACTATCTCTACTGCTGGTCTATCGACTTTATCATAAATTAATTTATTTACTTGTATTTGAGAACTTATATGTAATCGCAATATAGTTTCTAACAAATCTATATTTGCAACTACATTTCTTAAACTAACATGTCCTGCTGCTTTAGCTCTTACATATAAATTTTCTATTTTTGTTATGGCAGCTTTATTAGCAGCATAATCAGAAAAACTAATTGATCCACTTGAAGAAGTTCCCCAACGTCCATGTATATCTACAACACCATGTGCAGTACCATTGTTTTTAGTAAGAAAACACTCTTCTGGCTCATCATGTAATTTAACTGTTACATTTCTAATTTTGCTAGCTTGCGGTGAACCTTGTGCATCACCAAGCATTGTCGCATATAAGAAATTACCTTCGGCTAATTTTGTAGATCCTGTCATACCATCTACATTTAAGTTATTTATATATAATTCTTTTCCATATCCTTCGCCTGTGTCATTGTCTATATAACCTATGATCAAACCACCATATACACGTCCAGATGATAAAGCCTCAGCTCTTGGATTTTCTAAACCGAATTTTTTAAATTTAATATCGATATCATTTATAGTTATAACACCATAACGTCTATAACCATATGTATACAACAAAGGTGTTAAACGAGTCGTTGTAAGTATTTGATTATAAGTAATATTAGAATATGTTCCAGTAATAAATATGTCTTTAAATAAGAAAGCTGGAGCACCCGTATTAGCTACAGTATTTACTGTTACATTATTCATATATACTGAATTACACCAATCTGAACTAAAAGCTTTTCCATTGTTATAACCGTTACCATTATAGCTACCATCATAAGATGTACTATAGTTAATTATACAATCTTCACACACAAAGCTATTTAATCTAGCCATAGTAAAATATGAACAACCGTACTTAGAATAAGCAGCTTCTTTATCATTAGTATTAAAACTATTTACAGAATTTTCAGCTAAAAATTCATCTTTATCTATGTCGTATCCTAAAACGCCAAATTTACAACCTTGAAATAATATATTTGTTAAATCAGAAGTAATACCATTATTACTTATTAAACTAGAAACGACATTTGTATAGCTGCTACTACTGTTATAACTGGTTTTTTCAGCTCTAAAACAATAAGTATTAATAAAGCTACAATATCCAAGTTTGCTACTAACAATTATAGCATTAGAAGCTCCACTATTTTTATTACCATAGTGTGGAAATTTAACATTTGCATATTCAGCAATATCGTTTTTCCATGTTGTATTTATTTCTTCATCTCTTATTAAATCTTGTATCCATTTTTTATCTGTAGCTTTTGGCATACCTAAAAACATAAAATTGGCTAAGGTATTATCACTCTGATAATTAACAGTACAATGCTGTGTAGCAGCATCTGAAGTACGACGAATAAGATAACATGTATTGTTTTCTAGTTTTGCAGGAAAATCTTTAAGAGCAGTAGCAGCTGTTAAACCGTCTCCGGCTGTTTCAATAGTTGGATCAATACATATTACTTTATAATCTATATTTTTATAACTAATTGTAGTCATAGTTTATATTTCCTTTACTATTTACATTGAAATTGATGAAAAAGAAAAATCCATTTCTGTTTTTAAATTACAATCATCTGGTTTATGAACATATAAAGAATTTGTAAAATATCCAACTTCCTTTGCATATTTAAAATTAGCAAGCGGAGAATATGTATCTACAAAATCATTTACACTAATATCAACCTCAGTCGGTATTTCTAAATGTTTTAATCTATTTGTACAATATCCATATTGAGCAGGAGTACATTTAATTGATTTAAATTCAGTTACAACACTGGTTGTAATATCTAAATCAGTTTTTAATACCGGAAAAAAATTACGTTTAGGTTTAATTTTTGGTTGATTACCATACATAGAATATATTACTTTATTTCCCAAAATAATATATTCGGTACGTTTACCTCGCTGCAGAAGATTATAATTTGAAGCTTGAACTAATGTCATGTTTTATCTCCATTGAGGTAAAGGTACTCAAGATATATTCTATATTGTACCTTTACCCTTTTGTTTATTATTCGTGAGAAGTTAAACGAATATCTGGATCAAAGTATACACAACCTGTATTAGAATACCAAGCATAAGCTACTCTTACATTAATTGGTTTTAATGTAGATACTTCAATTGGCATTACGATCTTTCTAGCAACAGCTTCTGGATCAGACCAAGTAGATTCATCTACTTCCCAGTCACTTGAGCTATAAGTTGTATAGTATTCTTGACCATCTTCTACATATGGAACATCTACTTCAATTCTAAATCTGTTTTTACCTAAAACTTCATCACTTTCGATAAAATCTCTATAAGCAAAGTATGCTGTAATATCTGTCATACCTGTCTTAGTAGGAGTAACTTGGAAAGCACTGAATGGTCTTGGGCAAACAAATAATTCAGAAGCATTGGCTGTAGTATTATTTGCTAAACGTAAGCTAGCATTAGATTCACTACCATTTCTAGTAACTGACCAAGACTGTGCAATAACGTTTCTATTACGTTGAATATATTTACCGTCTGCACCAGCATTAGTACAAATTGCATTACTATAATAGTATTTACCATCGGTATTATTATCCATAATTGTAGAGAATACATCTTCATTATTACAATTATCAATATAAATATTAACATCTCCATTCTGATGAATATTTATACAAGCAGATTCACCTTCTTTTCTATCTTCTGGAAGAATTAAATTTTTAACTCTAAGGTAATTAGCACCTTTGAAATTTAAAGCTGATCCAGAAAGTTTATCAAATTTTAATTCATTAAGCTGTAATTCACAATATTCACAATATACGTGAGCATGTATTTTATCAAGGTCTGCTAAAATACCAGCGAACTTAACGTGTCCATCCAATCTAGCATCTACATATATATCTTCTACACGCATAATACCAGATTTACAATAAGTTAAACCATTACTACCTGAACCTGTATTTCCTTCATTGCCACTATACCAATAATGTGATATACAAATAATATTTGGATTAGTACCTGTTTTTAACATAAAGCATTCATCAAGTTTATCATGCATTATTACTTTAACATTTTTTACAAATGGAGGTAATGGAGCATAATAGTTATCACCTTTTAGATAAGCCATTAAGAAATTAGCTTCTGCTAATTTAACTGGACCATTTGAACAATCAGCGTCAATGTTTTTGATAGTAAAATATTTTCCTGCTGTATTTGGACTATAGTAGTTTATAGTACCAAAGATCAAACCACCATAATATGCACCGTTGTCTATCTTATTATCAATTGGATTTGCTAAACCAAATTTCTTTAAACGAACTTTTAACCCATCTACATGTACTGTACCTATATGATTTCTTGGACTAATTGTAATAATAGGATTAAGTCTGTTTGTCCATAAAATTTGATTAGCTTCAATATTTCTAATTGTAGCATTTCTTTCTACATAACCAAATCTTAAAACACCAGCACTACCACAATATTGTCCAGGCACAGTATTTATTTTACAATTTTTAACAAATACATTGTCTAATTCAAAAATACTAATAGCTTGCGTTTCAAAAGGAGCTTCTGTAAATTGACCTCCGTTATCACCTCTACCGTGATGGTTAATTAAACAATCTTCTATAATAACTTCTTTTGCAGTTTTAGCACAAATATAGTTTACTCCATAATAAGCATACCATTGTGTATTAGCTGAACCATGTATAGATTCACGATTATTTTCTGCTAAGAATACATCGGAATCAATATCATAATTTAAAACACCGAATTTACAATTATAGAAGTTAAACTTTGTAACCCAATTACGATTGTGTTTATTACTAAACATCGCTGCAGGAAAATAATAATTATTATTGTGATATGTATCAGCATCTTGTCTAAAACAGTATAGATTAATACCAATAGCATATTCTAAATTAGCACTATTGATTACAGCGTTTGTTGCATCATTTGTACCTTTGTTACCATAATGTGGGAATTTAATACAAGCATATTCTGCAGAATCTTCTTTCCAAGCCGCATTAATTTCTTCATCTGTAATTAAATTTTGTATCCACTTTTTATCTGTTGATTTAGGCATACCCAAAAACATAATATTTTTAAGAGCATCAGTAGTCTGATAAGTAACAGAAGCATGTGCAACATTAGCATTAGTTCTTCTTATTACATAACAAGTATTATTTTCTAATGTTGCTGGAAAGTTTTTTAATGCACCACTTGGAGTCAAACCATTACCTGATACTTCAATGCTAGGGTCAATTAAAATTAGCTTATATTCAACACCTTTATATATTAAATTGCTCATTTATTTTTTTCCTTTATTGAATGATAATCTTATTAGAGGTAGTATTAAAAAACGTACGAATATTTAAGTCATCTGTTTTTGCAATATCTAAGTTATTAGTATAATAACCATATCCTATTACAGTACCAAAATGTAATGCATCACTATAATCAAATAAATTTAGAAGTGGCATTTTAATATGTGGAGTTTTTTTACTATTTAAACCAAATGTATGATAACCATAAACATCTGGTAAAATTCTAATACATTTTGAATCACAATTAAAATCACGAGTAATTTCTAAATCACTTTTAGTTTTTGGAAAGAAGTTACGCTTTGGTTTAATTTTAGGTTCGTTACCATACATACTATATATGACACGTCTACCCATGATAACATATTCGGTACGTTTACCTGATTGCATAAGATTAAAGTTTGAAGCTTGAATTAACATCTTTTTCTCTCGCTTTCAAAAACTTATGAAAAAAAAGAGGACCCTGGCGCTAGCCATATGATCCTCTTTCGTTTATACGGATTATATACCCATAATTACTGCTTTATATGTACCAGCTAAAATTTCTGCAGAAGCATTCATTTTAACAGTTACTGCACCTGCAGTTTGAGTAATATCAGCTACAACTTCATCACCAGTAGCAACTTCTTTAAGAGCTACAACAACGTCTTCACCATATTCGTGAGCAATTGTCCATGTAGCAATACCATTTACTGGAGTTAAAGCTTCGTTTACAAAACTTGCTTTAGCAACAGCTTCGCCACTTACGATACCAATTTCTTCTTTAGTAGCATAAATTGTTTCAGCATCTGCTTTAGCTAAGTATGTATTAGCAGCGTCTGTTTTATTCAAATAAATTTCAGCAATTTGTTCAGCTGTAATGTAAGGTGTTAAATCAATATCACCACCTAAATCATCCCAGTGACCAGCTTCAGCATCAGTAGCAGCAACCCATGCATAATTTTCACCAGTTGCTTTTACGTTGTAAACGTCACCTTCTACATTACCTTCTGTTGGTAATTCAGCAACAGTTTCAACAGAGCCTTTGAATTTGTAAACAGAAGCAACTTTGGCATCGATTTCTTCTTTTGTATAAGCGTCTGCGATACCATAACCAGCTAATGTTGTAGCTTTATCAGCTTTGCCATCTAATGCAGCTTGAGTAGCAGTAGAAATAGGTTTATCTAAGTCAGCAGTATTATCTACTTTATCTAAACCAACAGAAGCTTTATCTAAAACAACAACACCTGTTTGACCGTTAACAGATACAACAGCACCAGCAGCACTTAATACACCAGATTCATCAATAGTTAAGTTAGCACCAACTTTAACTGCACCTAATGTTTCAGCAGAAGCAGCTTTCAAAGCGTAAGTATTGTTAATTAATACTGTACCATCTTCTTGAGCAATTAATTCGATGTTTGCACCAGCTGTTAATTTGTCTTGTTTACCATCTAATAATTCATAGATGTCAATAGCTTCGCCATCTTTTTGTACATAGTATAATGTATCTTCAGCTTTTTCTGTTAAAGCATCATATTCTTCTTTTGAACCAACCCATACTTTAATCATAGTAGCGTCAGTATTAGCATTTTGAATAGCTTTAACTACAACGTCACCTGTTTCACCGTTTACAGATTTTACTAAATCTTCAGGAACAACAGCGTTTAATACACCATCTTCAATTGTTAAGTTAGCGCCAACTTTAACAAGACCAGCTGTTTCAGCAGAAGCTACTGGTAAATCAGCCCATTCTGCTTCAGAACCGTTAGTTGTTAAGAATTTGCCTTCCATACCATCTTGAGCAGGTAAAGAATCTTTTTCAGCAATCTTATCGTCAACTTCTTGTTTTGTATAAGTATCAGCAATTACAGCATCAATTTTTTGATCGAGGTCAAGATCTTTGTTATTCAAAGCTTCTTGGTCTCTACGATATTGGTCAGCGTCAACTGTAGTTGTTTTAAGTGTTTCTACATCTACTTTTACTACTTCAAATTCTTGAAGATGTGTTTCATAATCAGAAGTTTCAACTTTACCAGCGATAGCTTGGTCAAGTTCACCCATCTTAGTATCATAAGTAGATTGTTCAACTTTAGCAGCAACAGCTTGTTCTAATTCAGCGATTTTAGCTTCATAAGTAGCTGTATCAATTTTACCAGCTAAACCTGCTTGTAAATCACCTAATGTAGCATATTTTACCCATGTACCATTTTCATAGAAACAGAATTTATTTTCAACTGTATCGTAGTAAGCTAAACCGTTTACAGCGTTTTCAGGAGCAACTGTAAGATTTTGCAATACAGCATTTCTTAATTCGTTTCTATTAAGATCAAGAGCAACTAAAAATTTTTTAGACATATGTCAAATCTCCATTATATCTTAAGTTTAAATTAAAACGTTTTAATTCAAATAGGCTTTTCCTTTTTGAGGAATTTTTTTGTCTTTTATTTCGCCAGTATTTACATCTACCTTAGTACCAGAAAAGAAATTTAATAATATAGTATTTACACTTAAATATTTAACTTCACATTCTATAATAGTACCTGCGGTATCTACTACTGTGACACTTGGATATTTGCCTAAATTATGACTAATTTCCCAAGTCTCACTGGCTGTTTCGGTATGATCGTAAACATAAGTTTTATCATTAGCAGACGATCCACCAATATCGGCAGCAAACCAATAATCATTAGTTAAACCACCTTTCAAAATATAGGCAATGTTGTTATCAACAACGTATACAATCATACCGATAGAGCGACGAGCTTCTGGTATACTATCACGTTCGGCTATTGTATCAACTTCACGCCAGCCACCTTTGCCATATTTAGAATAATGTGTAGGAAATTTATCTTCTGTTGTAAAAGGTACTATACCTGATGCAACATTAGTTCCTTTAATATTTGTCATATAACGTACTCCACTTCTATTGTAGAACCAGTTTGAATATTATTAGATCTATATACTACATACTCATCTTCGTATCCACTTGCATTCTTTAACATCAAACTAGTTTCTTCCATATCACTAAATATAAAACCATTGATTTTAAACATGAGATCGTTTTGATATTTAGCTGGAGCAACTATATAAAAATATTTACCTCCTGAGCAATTAAATACACAAGTATTTTCAGTAATATTTTCAAATTCATTATCGAATTCCAAAATTTCTTCTTGTGATAATTCTATATTTGAAGAAGTTCCCCAATAAATTTTTTGCTTAAAAGAAATAGTTGTTGAAGAGCTTGCTTTATTTTTACCATCGCTTACTGTAATAGTGAAAGTAGTATCTCGTTCTACATCTGCATCTTCAATGGAAATTTTTCTTAAAGTTGAATCTACTGAACCTACTCCATTATTTATATATTGAGTAATGACCTCTTTATTTACTTCCCACCATAAATCTACTTTTTCACAGCAATGTCCTTTTTCATAAATTTCACCACCATATAGATTTACATCTGGTTTTGCATATAACAAATAATCTAAAGCTTCTTGAACGTTAGTAATACTTTCAACATTACCATTTGTATAAAAAATATTAGATGCAACCAAATCTTTTTTAGTAACAAAATTACCAGTAGTACCGATTAATTCAAATCTATCACCAAGCCAAAGATATTCATCATACTGATTTTCTTCACTCAGCGTAGTATCACTTTCTGCTTTTTTTGTAACTAAATAGAAAGTAGAAGAATCACCTTCTTCTGGCAAACTATCTAATATTACTACATTAAACTGATGAAGTTCTTTAATAATACTATCGATTTCAGCTTTACTATAAGAATTTTCTTCTGAAAATACAGGATATTCTTTTGCAGATTCTTTATTACCTTTACCGTCACGAATTTCAGTATAGGTATGGTCACCATCACCAAGTACATACCATAAACCTACTTTTTCGGCTTCTGCTGGATAAATTGCATAAGCTTGTGTATCTAAAGGTATAACTTGAGTATAATAAGACCCACCTCTTTCATAATCAGAAATAGGTCTTATAAAACGATGAATTACTTTACTTTGAATAGAAGCCATTTATTATAAACTCATATAAAAACAAGGTTTGTATAACCAATATAATTCTTTATCTTTCTTATTTATTTAGAACTTATGGAGTTATCTATCTACAAATTAACTAAACTACTATAGGTTAGTGTTAGTTGCAATTTGAAATACATTACTACCTGAGCAATAAAATAATTTACCAGTTACTTTATTATAAGAAAGTCTGCCTGCGCCTAATGCTTCAATTGGTGTTATACCTGCTACAGCTTCCCAATTAGTTGTTTTACCATTATATTGTAAAACTGTATTAGAAGTCATATCAAAAATATAAGCATCTGGATCACTTACTCCTAGATTTTCATAAGATGAATAAGGTTGAGAGAAAGTACTATATCCCCAAGAAGCTGCACCCTTAAAGTTATTTAATACTGGGTATGTATCACTTAATTGATCTAAATCGATAGTAATTCTTGTATTTTCATCTATTACAGTACTATTAAATTGTGAACAAGCGCCTGTAATAATATTACCATTTCTTGTCATATGAATAACTGTACCTACACCGATTGTACTTGATCCCCATGCAGCACTTTTAGTAGGAATTGTTACAGTTGATGTTTTATCTACTAATAAAATTTGATTATAAGTAGTTGATCCCATGTCATATACACAATGATCTACTTTACAAATCCATTTAAATTTACCTGAGTTATTCCAAGGTGAACGTATAAATGATAATGTATGTTGTTTACCATTAGCATCTGTAGCAAAAGCAGCAACCATACCAATTTGGTCATCATCAGTATCTTTTGAATATAAACGAACACGAATATCATAACTACTATATGATTTTGGACTTACAAATCCACAATAAGAATCACTATTTCTAGGTTGTACAATAGTGTCTGTAGAAGAATTATATGTCCATGCAGATAAATCATCTGCAACTGCATTATCTCTACCTTCTAAATGAGAAAATTTCGTCCAATTAGTAAATACTTCGGCAAATGAAGGCATTGTGTTTTTACAAGCTGTTAAATCTTCTGCTGTTGTAACTACCATTCCTTCATTTAATAATGTTTGTGAAAATACACTTGTACCATTGTGATATAAAATTTCACCATTATTACCAGAAATAATATCTTGTTTAGCATCTGTTAAAGTTTTAATACCTTGTGATGTAACAGGATTTACTGAACCTGCAGTAGGCACTGTATCAAAAGTTAATTTATTCTGCTTAGTATCTAAACCAGCATTTAATTCATCTTCAGTTATAAAAGTAGAAACATCTACTTCATCTACTTTAGTTGCCAAACCTGCAGTCAACTCTTCTTTTGTAGCAAATTCTGAATAATCGATACCAGCAATAGCCTCTGCTAACATAGATTTATTAACTATTTCGTCTGTATCAATATATCTACCATTTGTCTTACCGTTAGTATAATAAATACCAGAAGGTGAAACATTTAATCTTGCGCCGGTATTAGAAGCTTTGTCCTTAGAATAAATTTGAACAAATACTCCATCATTACCGTTATTAACACCAACAAATGAGATTGTATTTTTTACAGTATTAACAAATTGTGCACCACCACCAGATTTTTCGTTAAAAATCAATGATTTACCATCTACAGAATCTATGATATAATCTGTTTTATTTTTCAATTTTTCATTGATATAAGACAAATCAGCTTTTTTAGTATCTAACTCTTGTACATTTGTATCAATAACATTAGTAAGATCTGTTACTTCATTATCAATACGAGTATTAATGCTTGCACTTTCAGTAGAAATATGTTCATTTAATTCGTTTGTTTTAGTAACTAAAGTTGAATCTAACTCTGTAATCTCATTATTTACTTGTTGTAATTTATTGTCCATTTGACGAATGGTATAATATGGACCTTTTTCACCAACAAACGTAAAAGATTTTGTACTAGAATTCCAACGATAATATGTTGTTGCATCTTCTTTTGTTTCATCAGATAGTACACAAATAATAGCACGATCAGTCAATCCAGATGTATTATATGATTGTAACTCAGAATATGTTCCTACCAAATCAGTAACGTCAGATGAAGCTTCTATTGTTTCAATATTAGCTTTTATTTCATTATCTGCTTCAATTCTTTCTTGTTTTTCAATTTCAAGAGCTGCATCTAATTGTTCAATATCAGACGCATTTTTAAAAACTTGTTCTTTTGTTTTTGGTGAAATAAATAATTGGTCTTGTAACACTAATGACATAATTATTCTCCATCTAAGCTATTTACAAAGCGTACATCTACTCCAGCTTTAGCCCAAATTTCTGTTGCGTTACCTTCAAATGCAATCCATTCAGGTAAACCAGCAATTATATGAATACCTTCTTCTAAAGTATCTCCAGTTTCAACTAATTCTGATAATTCTGGAACAATTAATCCGTTAAGGTCAGTTACATCAATTTCCATCCATTGATCTTTATACCAAGTAACATGTTTTTTATCTTTTATTATAGTATAAGTATCACCTTCAGCAGCATCTTTTGGTAAATTATCTTCTGTCATAACATTGCCTTTATATAATTTTGCAATAGTTACATTTGAACCTTTAACTGTTACAGTACCACCAATTACATGAAAAGAAGCAGATGCGATTGAACCTGCGATACATTTATATACCTGATTTGGTTTTAATTTATTTGCCATTGTATACCCATTCGTTTCTAAGATTTATTAACTATTATATTAGAACTGAACTATACAAATTGATGATTTTTAATTGTATTTGGATAATAAAAAAGACGACTAGGTAAAAGGAGGGAAAAACCTTAGTCGTCTTATCGTAGTATAAATACTTCGACAATATTTAGAACAAATACAATTATAGTTTGATCCATTTTTGAAATTGTACTGTGATATTATCATTTTCTTCTGGCAATTCATCTTGCTTATATTCAAATGGAACTCTTGCCCAATTTTTAGATAAATAAGTATGTAAATCTATTGGAAATCTTATATATTCTTCTTTACTATTATTAAAATCTCTTTGTAATTCTGGAGAAATAATACGAGTAATATATAAAGTATTAACTTTATTATTTTCTAAAACATACTTATAAATAGAAGCACCACCACATACAAATATTTTTTCAAAATTTGCACAAAAATCTAATGCACAATCAAAATTATTTATAGTAACATAACCACCTCTACAAGAAGTATTTATATCACTATACCCGAAATTAGCCGATATAGTATCAGGTTTTGTATTATCTAAAACAACATTTAATCTATCTACTAATGGATATTTAGGTAAACCATAAAAAGTAGTGGCTCCAAATAAACAAGGATACCCTTTGGTTATTTTTTTAAAATGATAAAAATCTTGTTTAGAATGCCAAGGCATTTTATCTTTTATTCCTATTATGTCATTTGGACCAATAGCAAAAATAGCCGCTATTTCTTTAGTCATTATAATTCACCTCTTTTACGTAAAATTAATTCACGCCAACCAACATTATTTGATTTCTTTTTAACATATTTATATACTTTATGATTTTTCATCTCTTTCATTTGTGCAGTAATTCTAGCAGCACTTATATTATAACGTGCTTTATAAGTGGAAGAAAGTGATTTTATAAAAGCTAAAATTTTTGGTGATACTAGTCCTGCTTTATATAAAAAGATTTTACCTAAAATAACAGTTTTTTTATCAAAATCTGCAGTATCTTGTTTTTCATAAAAATTACGAATTTGATTATAATTTTCTCTAGCATCTGGATATTGTTTACATAAAGTTAATGCTTTTTCAAAAATTCTATTCATATTAGCAGATTCTAATAAAGCATCTGAACCTCTATCTTCATCTGGTATAACATCAGCTAAAGTTTTATCATTGTCTGTACCGCCTTCTATTTTATTATCTAAAGAAAATTTAAATATAGAAGAATTTTCATTTTGTGTTGCTAAAAATGCTTGATGCTTACGCTCACCAGTAATACTCATACGACAAATATAAATAAATTCTTTATAAAGCATAGGATTAAAAGTAACAGTTGATTCTTTTTTTAATTTGTCCGGATAAAACCAACGAGTACGATAAAAATCACAAATTTTACAATATTTTGCCCAAAATTCAGAAGTCCAATCTTCATTATCTCCATCACTGTTGGACATTCTAAAGCCATTATATTCAATATAACCTTTTAAATATTTAGCAATAGATTCAGTAACTCTATTAAATCTTTCTGGAGTTTCGTTCATTATTGGTTGATTATTAGTGAGATAATCAATTTTTGCATTATTATCTTCAATTTCTTTTACTTTATTAATATGTTCTTGTAATTCATCATTAGTCAAACAAGTATAAATTAAAAGATTTTCATCGTTTTTGCAAGCATTAAAAAAAGCTTGAATATCTGTACAACCAGAATCAAAAAATTTCTTTAAATTTTGTTTACGATTAGTTCTTTTTGATATTTTAGCCTTTTTTATTTTAGCCATTACTCACTCCTTTGTTTAAAATCTGTTATGTCTCATATTTTAATTATACTTTTAAAAATACAAAAGCAATAAACTCTGTTTTTTATAAATATTGTTCCAAATAGTATATTATGAAAGACCTCCTAAATTTTTACTAGTTTGTCCACACATAAAATATAAGTCATTCATATATGCACTCCATGCTGAAACTAAAGAATGAATATTTATTAGATTGTCTAAAACTGTATTATCTTCTGTATAGTAGTCAATAATATTTTCAGTTATTTTTTCCCCAATACCTTTTGCTTTTTTAATAGCCATACGAGTTTGTTCTAGCTTTTTCTTATTGATAAGGGTTTGAATCTTTTTTTCAAACAGTTGAATTTGTGACCTAAAATATGCCAAATCAATTAAACAAGAATGTCTTTTGTTGTTTGATAAATTAACAAAGTTTTTGACATCTTTTAAAAAATTAACAAAGTTTACAATATCTTGCTCAGTTTTAAATATATATTGTAATTGATTTGCTAATTCATCATAATTTAAACTTTCTACTTTTTCTATTTCAAATTCTTCTATCATGATTCGCTAAACTCCAATAACTCTTCGAGGCTCATACCTTTAGAATTCGCAATCAATGTTGTTTGTTCCAAATATTTTTCCGAACCTTGATGAAAATGATGAATATCACATAAGGAAACTAAGTTATTTATATTATATATTAAGTCTTTTCGTTTACTTCGTAATTGTATGTGATGCACTTGTGTTGCTTTTTTACCACAAATTATACATTTATGATTATCCCGTTTTAATACAATTTCTCTAACTTCTTCCCATTTTTCTTTTGCTTTTTCACTTTGCTTTTGTAATTCAGTTTGTTTTAATTCACAATTCGTTCTTTTTAAAGATGTGGTTTTCTTTAATTTACAATTTGTTTTATCTAAAGACGTAGTTTTTTTCAAACTAGTAGTTTTAGCTAACCCTTTATTATTACTTTTTAAAGGAGTTTTCTTTAAGGTATAATTCTTTTTTGATTTTAAAGGTGTCTTTTTCATTTTTATATGCCTAAGGGGGAAGCATTTTACCTCCCCCTTTTTATTTAGATGATATTCAACTTAAAATGGAATATCATCATCGTCTGCTATTGAAGTTGTATTGACTGTTTCTCTGGCTTCCGTGTATGACTTAATAGTATCGGCCATAATCTGTTTCATTTCAAGAATTTCAGTATCAGACGGCATTTTCCACAAATCTGGCATTGTAATTGCTTCATTTTCTTCTCTGAGCTTAACTAATACTTCTGGAGTAGGTTCAAATGTAGCAAAACCAATTTCTCTATCCCATCTACCATTTTCAGTAGGACGGCTAAATTTAATGATATTACTTCTTTCCATTTGTAATAAATCTGGAGTATCAGCATCAACATAACGTTCAACTAACCATTTTGTTAAGAATGAACCATTTTGTTGTAAGATAGATACGTGAGCTTTATCCCAATCATGCTTAACATCTGTATCCAATACAACGATTTTTGTATTAGAAGTAAGTTTAGGATCAAACAATGGAATTAAACCGTATTTACCTTGAACTGATAATTGTTCTTCTGTAAATCCTTTTGCCAACAATGCACGTTTTGCTGCACAAATTGGACATTCCATTCCTAATTTTTTTAAGTGTTGAGTTTGTTCAGTACATACAAAACGTTTATTTTGACCTGTACCATTAACATCATTCAACCAGTGTGTACCAACTAAGTAACTAAAAATATTATTTTCTTTACTATTTGGTGGTAGTAATTTAAATTTTAATTCTTTCTTAAAGCCTTTACCATTTTGAATCCAATCAATTCTTGGTAAATCTCCAGAAAACTCATTTTTTTCACTTCTATCGTTTAACACTTCATTCATCCATTCTACGTTAATTTGTTTTGGCATAATATTATTCCTATTCTAAAAAAATTACAATATGTTTTAAAGAGTTTCATGTCTCTCATATAAAATAGAAGTCTGAAATCATAATTTTCTAAAAAATTAATTTTCCAAACACTAAATAGAACGTACTACTTAACCCTTTCTACTAATTTAATTCCTTCTTGACGTAATGCTTCTTTTTGATCCTCAGTATTATCTGATTTATCAATAAATTGAGTTAATATTCCTGCTTCGTCTTCAACTACAATTTCTTCTTGTGCTTGACGATTTACTGAAATACGCGTAACATCCACTGAGATATCTTTTCCTTTAAATGTATTTAATTTAGTTTTAATTTCTTCAGTCAATAAAATATCTGTACTTACTTCTACTTTTACATAATTATCAGAAGAGGTAGTCAATATATCTTCAATGTTATCGTCATTAAATATTAACCAATCTGGACAATTAAACGATCTTCTTTCTACTTTATTTGTATCAGTATCATAAATAAGAATATTACGTCTAGAAATACCTTGATCTTTATATGATAAGCGTTGTGTTGAACCGGCAATTTGAATATTTTTACCATAATTTCCACCACTATGATAATGACCCTGTAGTGTCATTTTAAATTTACGTAATATTTCTAAATCTACACCTTTTTGTGTAAAAATACCATTTCCTAAATTTATACCAGAAAGTTCAAGATGTGAAAAAATAATCTTATTATCTTTATCTTCAATATTATTTAAAAACGATTCAGCATGTTCATCGTGTATACAATAAGGCATATATACAAAATTATCAATAAGAGTAGGCTGATCATAAACATTTACATTACTCCAATACTTAAAAGGCATTAGTTTATGTGAATAATGATTATTTAAATGACTTGATAAATCATGATTACCAACAATGATATCAAATTCACATACCTCTGATATTTTTTTAATAAATTCGGTTACTGCCATTAAGGTTTGACATGACATCATATCACCGACTGGACCCCAGCAGTCTCCCAAAAATACTACTTTATCAATATTTTCTTTTTTATATAAATCTATAATTACATCAGCACATTGCAAATGTTCCAATTCACGAATGGTAAAACCTTGTGGTGTAATATATGAAAAACGATGTGTATGATGAAAATGTATATCACCAAAAGCTAAAATCTTCATTATTGTTCTACCTCCGTTTTACCCATTATTTTTTTACAAATAATTTTATTAGGAATGTGCTCTTTTACATCATTACTATTAGTAATCCACATTACCGATTCAATTTCTTCTGACTTATCATCAATAATATTAATTAATTGTTGAATTCCTAATGTATCGAGCTGTGCTTCTATTTCATCTAACCATAAAATATTAAATGATATTTGAGCAGTCATTTTTAATAAATCATATAATGCAAATTGAATAGCTAAATTCAAACGTTTCTTTTCACCACCCGATAAGCTAGATACTGATTTTTTAATACCTTTACTATCTATTAAAATTTCTATAGATGCTCCGTTTAATTTTAATGTAACTTCTGTATTATCAAAAAATTTACTTATATAACGTTGCATAAATAAATTTAAACATTCAATGTCTTTATTCAATAGATAAGGACGTAGTTCTCCTTTACTACCCAGTAACTTATAAAAATAATCAGACAGCTGTCTTTTAAATTCAAAATCTTTTATGATTTTATCGGCTTCTTCTATTTCTTTTTCTAAAGTTGATATTTTATCAAGATATTCTGCAATAGTCTTATTGTTTTTAATTAATTCATTTTCATGATTTTTCAAAGAAGTCTCTATTTCAAAAATATTTTTTTCGATTTTAGATAGTTCCGCTTTTTTATTAACAATACTTTGATTTACTGCTTTTATAGCATTTAAATTTTCAACTTTATCCTTATCTAAATTTTGAAAAGTTGAATTCTTATTCGCCCATTCTTGACGTTTATTTTTAATAACTACTTCATTAGTTTCTATCTCTTTTTGTTTAGCAATTATCAAAGCATTTAACTTTTCTTTTTCTGTATTTTTTGATTGAATAGATGTGGCATCTCTATCTAATGGTTTACCACAAGTTGGACATTTATCATCTTTAAACCATTTTTCAATTACCAGAATTTCTTTATTTGCATTATCTATTTCAAAATTAATCTTTTGATTGGCTAATTTCAATGAGTTAGCAGAATCAATAATTTCAGCTAATTCTTTTTGTAAAGAAGAAGTATCAGGAAATTGTTTATTTTCTAAAACTTTAATTTCTTCTTGTAGCTTTTCTATTTCTTGATTTAAAGTATTTTTATCTGTCAAAAACTGATTATTAGTTGTATTTAATTTATTCAAATCAAAATTGCTGACCAAAGAAACAGAAATAGATTTTTCTTTTTCAAGCATATTTTTATATGTAGATAAACTTCCAGTTAAATTACTTACTTTTAATTTATTCTCTTGTATTTCTTTATTGTATAATTTAATGTCTTTATTTGCTTCTTCTCTTACTTTATCCCATATCGAATAGTCACGTATACTTTCTAAAACTTGTACACGCTGTTGAGGACTTAATTCTGAAAAAGCAGAACGAATGTCATATGTCATCATAATTGTACTATGCAATAACTCAAATGGAATTTTTAATAATTGATTTATTCTAGATTGAGTGTCTGCTATTTTATGGCAAGATAAATCTTGACCATCTATT